>Ga0302173_10001518_pt1 | contig 11553 bp, 8 predicted proteins | sample I_Fen_N3_1_FD_198785 | JGI IMG/M metagenome (GOLD analysis project Ga0302173, IMG submission 198785) | Peat permafrost microbial communities from Stordalen Mire near Abisko, Sweden - I_Fen_N3_1 | ecosystem: Environmental > Terrestrial > Soil > Wetlands > Permafrost | place: Sweden: Abisko... | reverse complement strand
GCCAGTCCCTACAAGCCGGAGAGCTTGGTAACTCAACATATGCAGGGGGCGCAGGTGCTGGCCAGTCTGCTGTAGCGGGAGGTACTGAGGCTGGTTCGGCAGGTGCGGCAGGCTCGGGACTTGGAAGCACTATTGGCTCGGCGTTCGGCGGCCTGAACATGGCCAAAGATGCATATGGCATTACCCAGGGCATGCAGACCCCTCAGGGCGTCGAAGGGCGTGACCGCGGTAGCTTCATGGGGTCGGCGGCGGCAGCCGGGCAGGGTGCGGCGGGCGGCTTCTCTGTCGGCGGCCCAATCGGCGCGATCATCGGCGCCGGCCTCGGAAACGAGAGCTATCAGTGGCAGCACGGTAACCGTAAGTCGTTGACCTCCGTCGGCGGCCTCATCAAAAGCGAATTGACTGGCGGTCTCGCGGCTCGCGACATCGGCGGCTGGACAGGGCTCTGGGACTAAATTATGGCTACCAATCCGTTCTACGTCGATCCAGGCAACGACTTCAGCTCGGGGCTTTCTGGCCTCAGCGGAACCCTGGCCAACATTCGCCAGGGGCGAGTGGTTGCGGCTGAGCAGGAGCGCCGGCAGAGGGCAGAGGACGAGCAGAAGCAGCGTCAGCAAGAAGCATCTTCCGCCGCCCAGCAGGCTTATCAGAGCGGCGATCCAGACGCGATGGCCAAGGTCTCGCTCCAATATCCAGAGATCGCACAGAACCTGCACCAGGTCGTCGGCCTGAACGATGAGCGAAAGGTGAAGGAGGCTGCCGGGTTCGCTCGGGATCTTCTGATGGCTTCCCCTGATCAGCGTGAAGCCATCTTTCAAAACCGCATCCAAACACTGCAGGACCAGGGGCGCGACCCGGCTCACACGGCCCGGGCCTACCAGGCCTATCAGCAAGACCCTAACCGTGCGTTGCAGGGAATCGAGCTTGATTGGGCTGCAGGCGACCCGAAGGGATATTCGGTTGTGGCCGACAAGCACAGGGCTGAGCAGAAAGCCCAGCTTGAGCAGATGAAAATGGAACGCGAGGACCAGCGCTTTGATCGCGCAGAAGCGGGCCGTAACCAGCGCGCCTATGCCCGCGCCGCCGCTACTGCTGGCTCTAGTGCCAGCGATAAGAGGACAGCACACCAGAAGGACTTCGAGCAGTATCAAGAGCTTGCCAAGACCGATCCCGAGGCCGCCAAGGCCTTTGGGCAGGCATCTGGCTTTGTCAGCAAGGAAGGGCGCGAGTTGGCGCCGGGCGTGCAGACGCGCCTAGCCAAAACGATCGACTCCGCTGTCGCCGCAGAAAACAGCATCGGCAAATACAACAACCTCGCAAATGACATTGAGAAATCGGATCTGCGCGGCGGCTTATTGGGCGGATCTTGGGCTGAAAAGGTCAAGGAAATCACCGGCAACCAAGACTCTGTTACCGAGCTGCGCAAAGAGTTTGCCCAAGCGCGTGCCTCGCAGGCATCGGCCAACCTTCCACCAGGCTCTGCCTCTGATGCTGATGTGGCGCTAGCGCTTGGCCCGATCCCATCCGACAACGCCAATAAGAAGTTGCTGGCAAGCTATCTACGAGGTCAGGCCAAGCTGGCGCAGATCAATGCCGACTTCCATAACTTCAAGGCTGACTATATTTCCGATACCGGCAGCGAGCGCGGCATGCTTCAGGCCTGGAAAGAGCAAGGCAAGGCTGGAACCCAGCAGCCACGCAAGCCAGCAGCTGCACCACAACCAGCAGCGCCCCAAGCCCCAGCAGCCGGTGGCTGGAGGATCGTTCCCTAATGGCCACTCAAACCTACAAAGTTGAAGCGCCAGACGGCCAGATCATCACCCTGGAAGGTCCAGCCGGCGCGAGCCAAGAGCAGGTCATTGAGCAGGCCAAGAAGCTTTATGGTCAGCAGCCAAAATCTCAGGCGCAGGAGGCTCAGTCTCAGCAAGGTGCGGCGTTGCCTCCTGCTGAAGATCCAGACCCTAGAGCCGCCCGGGCCATGGCGGCGATGGACCAATACCCAACTGGCCAGCCAGCGCCGGCTGAGGAACCTGGTGTTCTGGATAAGCTCGGGACCATGATCACCGGCAGTGATAGGCAAACCCGCGCGACCCAAGAACTCCCAGAGCTGCAGAATTCTGGGTTGCTTGCTGGTCTTGATATCCCGCCGGCCAAGCGAGCAGCTATCACTGCCGCCCTGATCACCATGACTGACCCCAAGGAGATTGCGCAGACGCTCACGTCGCTGTCACCAGATATTGGCATCCAGCAGGACGAGAAGGGGAACCTGATCGCAGCGAACAATGCCACCGGTGCCCGGGCGGTTATCAATAAGCCAGGCGTCTCTGGACTTGATGCTCTGCAAGGCGGTGCACTTGGCGCTGCATTTGCGCCGACTGGACGCGCTGCTGCTTTGGTAGGGGGCGGTATTGCCCGCCAGGCTGCAACCCTGGGCGCTACCTCTGCGCTAACTCAGGCCGCGATTGAAGGTGGCCAGCAAGCTGCTGGGGGTGAGTTCAACACAGGTGATATCGCCCTGGCTGGAGCAACTGGCGCAGCTGTTCCGGCGATTGCAGGGGCGGTTGGGGCTGGTGCAGATCTTGCTCGACGTGGTGTCGCGGCTATCCGCGGGGAGGCGGGTGGCGCCGCCCCAATCGTCCAGGCTGCGAACGCCAACAACATCCCGTTGATGACCAGCGATATTGCGCCGCCTAGGACTCCGATCGGGCAACTTGCCCAGCGTACCGGCGAACGGATTCCATTCGCCGGTACCGGGGGTATGCGCGCCACTCAGCAGGAAGCCAGAGCAGCAGCAATTCGGCAACTTGGCGATCGCTATCCGACGCCATCGCCAAATCAGATAATTGACAGCCTTAGATCTAGGACTGGAGAAATTCGTCGTGCGGCAGGTGATCGCCTTCAGGCTTACGAGGCGCAACTGAATTCTATCGGCGATGCCCCTTATGCCCGCACTGAGCAATCTATCCAGAACGCAATCCGTGAGCTTGAGCGGCCGGGCGTCGTAGGTAGCCCCGAGGCTGTTGCTGAGCTTCGTCAGTTCGCCAACACCCTTGCGGAGGCCCCCCAAAACTATGGGTCATTGAGAGAGAACAGGACGGCGCTTAAGGAAATAATTGACGCATTCGACAGCCCACTAAGAAGCCAGATGTCAACGCGAGCCAAGTCTTTGTTGACCAGCGTCCGCTCGTCAATGACGGAGGATATGCGCGAGTTTGCTAGGGCAAACATGTCGCCCAGAGACGCTAATAGGCTGAACCAGGCAAATGCTATTTGGGCGCGTGAATCTGACCTTCTACAAAACACGCGACTTAAAAGCGTTCTCGATAAGGGGGACTTGACCCCTGAGGTGGCTGAGAATTTGCTGTTTAGCAGAAAGGCAAGCGAGGTTAGACAGCTCTATAACAACCTTGATACCAGTGGGCGAGAAGCTGCCAGGGCAACACTCATTCAGAAAGCGATCCGAGAATCTGGCGGCCTCGATGATATTTCGCCGGACCGCTTCGCAAACAATATGCGAAAACTGCAAGCTCAATCAGGGATCGTGTTCAGAGGACAAGAGCGCGCCCAGCTGAGAGGGCTTGAGCAAGTGCTGCGCGCCACTCGCAGAGCTGGCCAGACCGGGCTCACAAACACTGGCCAGGAGTCATCTGTAACAGTTTTGGCCGCAACCCTTGGGTCGGTGATCGGGAGTCTTGGAGGAATGATAGCGGCGGGCGGCGGCATTGGCGGGGCTGCCAGAGCCTATGAAAGCGCAGCGGTACGAAACGCCCTTATCCGAATTGGGAATGCCCCTCGCTCTACTGCAAGTCGAGATCTTGCTCTGCGGCTCGCTCGCGATTTGAACGCCGGCGTTCAATCTGCGCGCGCTCAAGATCCTGAAGAAGGACAAATGCAATAAATACAAGGACGCCGGTTATTAGGGACATTAATTCACCTCAAACCAAATCAAAATGGTGAGCCGCGATGGCAGACGAGAACGAAGTACGGCAACCGTACGACTATTACCCGGACCCTACAAGAGGGAGACCCGTTTTCAATGGGTCGATCTATGTTGGTCGTCCGGATACGGATCCACAAATTGCCTCTAATCGGCTGCAGGTTTTGGCATTCCAAGAGAATGGTTCTTCCGTTCCTATTGCCCAGCCGATCAAAACTGGGGCAGGCGGCGTTCCAATGCTTAATGGATCTCCAGTTCAGCTACAAGTTAGTGGCGAGTACTGCATTAAGGTTTTGGACAACATGGGCGCTCAAGTCTATTACGCGCCATCGCTGATCGCCGGTATCAGGCCAACCACGATCGTTAGGACGCAGCTTGTTCCATTAAGCATCAATCTCACCAACCGGTTCATCAACAGCAATCTATTCGACCCCAACACGACTGGGACAGCCTACTTTGCGCTGCATCCTGTTTCTTCTGACTTTGGGGGCATCTCTGTATCCCCTTTCAATATCGAAAACATCCCGGCTGAGCGCTTCGATCTCGCAGCAGGAAGCGGAACTGTAGACTTAGGAGGTTTGACATAATGGCTACTCAATACCAGCTCCGCAGAGGCACTACCGCTGAGTGTCTGTTGTTCACAGGCGCCCAGGGCGAGATCGTCGTAGACACCGATAAGCACACGGTCGTGGTCCAAGATGGAATTACGCCTGGAGGCTACCCGCAAGCGACTCAAAATCAGGTGAGTAATGGCACCTTTTACTACAACGAGGACGCGGGTTCAGCGGCTGACGCATATGTCCTTGTTCCTAAAACGAACACCAATGTTCCAACGTCCTATATGGACGGAGTTCAATTTGGCTTTGTTACAACCCACCCAAATACTGGCCCTGCTACTGCCAACTTCCAGGGTCTTGGTGTAAAAAACCTGAAATATCCAGGAGGGGTTGACCCACTTTCCGGCGAGATTTCGGGGCGCGTATACCTGATCTACGATGCAGCGAATGGATGGCTGGAGATCCAGAAAAAGGCTTCTGGTGTGGCGCCGCAGATTCGAACAGTGACCGCCTCGGTTGCAGTGAGCGCGCTTACTGCTTCTCTTGCGCCATGCACTATCGACTTCAGAGCTACAACGTTAAGCAGCGGTGCCGTCAACACCCGTAATGTGTCCTCGACCATTTCTGTTGTCGCTCCAAGCGGTGCCACGCTCGGTACCACGAATGCTACGGCGGCCCGTATTGTGATCTTGGCTATTTATGGTCCGGTGAACGTAGAGCTTGCCCTTGTTAACTTGGCCGGCGGCGTAAACCTGGACGAAACCACGTTGATCAGCACCGTGGCAATCAGCGCTGCATCTACCGCGGCGAACGTTGTGTACTCGACAATTTCTCGGTCCAGCGTGCCGTTCCGAGTTGTTGGCTTCCTGGATGCGACTCAAGCCACTGCTGGCGTGTGGTCCACGGCGCCCACTACCGTGCAGGGTTCTGGCGGTCAAGCCTTGGCCGCCATGGCAAGTCTCGGCTATGGGCAGACCTGGCAAAGCGTTACCGGAAGCCGTGTATCCGGGACTACCTATACCAACACCACCGGTAAACCGATCTACATCGCTGTCGTGCAAAGTGGCGCCGGTACAAACGGATCGGTAACTCTCGCAGTTAATGGTGTGACAGTGGCCATTGTCGGCAATGGTAGCTCTCAGCAAACAAACCAAAGCGCCGCAGCAGTTGTTCCGCCTGGCGGGACCTATGTTGCAACTATTTCGGGCGCCCAACCGATCAGTAACTGGTCCGAGCTGCGATAAGGGGATACCAAATGCCACATTATAAAAGTCCAGAACGGGCACTTCACTGGCTTGACTCTGAAGAGTTCGAATATTTGCTTCCGCCAGGCTGTGAAATGATCGGGGAGGAAGAGGCGCAATCTTTATCAAAGGAGATTCAAAACGCAGCAAACGCTATTACTCCCGAAGATGAAAAGCGTCGTGTAGAGGCTCGAAAGGATCAGCTTCTTGCACAGGCAGCTCTTCGGGTAGCGCCTCTACAAGATGCTGTAGACCTTGGCTCATCAACGCAGGAGGATGTCAATCTTCTGAAGCTTTGGAAGGAGTATCGTGTGTCTGTAGATAGGGTCGACCGTCAAGAGGGATACCCATCCTTAATCGAATGGCCGAAAGAACCTGCATGATTAAAAGGCGCGCATAAACGGCCGTGCGCGCTATCATATAAATGCATAGCTGCTCCTATGCAAATCACTAGCGTAGGAGCACTTCCCCATGAAGCGAATAATCTTCTCCCTTATCCTTGTGGCTCCGGCATGTTTTGGGGCGCCCTTTGACTTGCTGATCAGACAGCAAAATATTGCCGGGACTGCAATTTTTGAACGTGTAGTCCCAATCCCTGCGCTTGGAGTCAACAGTGTTGTTGGTGTAAGCGAGTTCACCAACATTCCAGTCACATGGCAGCTGGGCCCGGGCATGGGGATTTTGTATGACCAGCTCGTATGCTTCCCGGATTGGACCTATGTTCAGAATAAGCCGAACTTCTCGGCAGTGGCCACCAGTGGTGACTACAACGATCTGATCAATAAACCATCCATTGGAGCCCAGGTAAATTCAGACTGGCTCGCCGTCTCTGGCCCTGAAGAAATCCTGAATAAGCCAATCTTGTCCTCTGTGGCGACCTCCGGTGCTTACGCGGATCTTTCTGGATTGCCAAGCATCCCTGCAGCTCAGATAAACAGTGACTGGTCGGCAGCAAGCGGAGTCAGCGAGGTGCTGAATAAGCCAACCACGCTAGCCGGCTACGGGATCACTGATGCATATCCACGCACTGGCAACCCTTCTGGGTTTCTGACTGGCATTACAAGTGGTCAGGTCACGTCTGCCTTGGGCTTTACGCCTTACAGCGCCTCGAACCCTTCGTCGTTCATAACCCAGACCGGGGCTCGATCGTCCATCTCGCTGACAACCACTGGAACCAGCGGGGCGGCCACATATAACAGTTCAACAGGAGTTCTGAATGTTCCCAACTACGCGCCTGGCGCTGGAACAGTAACGAGCGTCACAGCCGGCACAGGACTTTCTGGAGGTGTAATTACGACCTCTGGCACTATCAGCATGCCTAGCGTTGGAGCGGCCGGGACTTATTCGGGCGTCTCCACGGATGCGCAAGGGCGTGTGACTGCTGGCACTACTAGGGTCCAGTCATCTGCGACACGAGCTCTAAATACGATATTCCAGGTCAGCTCAACCCGAGACGCCCTGGTGAACTACAGCGTGCAATGCACCATCACCGCAAGCATCGCCGGCGGCCAGAGTTGCGATGTGATCTTGGAGATCGCCACCGACGCCGCATTCACGACAGGGGTGCAGACAGTTGGCGTTATCGGCACTGGTCAGACCTACACCCTGGCCATTGCAATCCAGGGAGTTCAGCCTCAGACGGCTCAGCTTTCTGGATATGTACCCGCTGGCTACTACGCGCGGCTGCGAACCGTTAACGTCAGCGGTTCGCCAACTTATGCTTATCGAGCGGGCCAGGAGGTTCTGCAGTAGAAGCAAAAAGGGCGCCCCTAAAGGCGCCCGATACCCACCACAGAACTGCCCTTCTGTGACAAGCAAAGAAATATTAGCAGTAAATGCATGTATGCATATACAGTAATTTTGGCATTAAAAATGCGATTCGTGCCGACGATCTTTAGAGATTTTGGATTGTGTTCGGTCGGCAGGACGCCGAGAGAAAGCCCAAAAAGGGCTCAGTGACTTTTCGAGTGACTTTGTAAAACGTGGTAGCGCACTGTTAAGCGTCGTTGCAGCGAGCGCCTGGCGCGAAGCCTTGTATATAGCGGGTTGTAGAGGTGTCCGCTTGCATGGGGTGCTAGGGGTCGAGTGTTCGAATCACTCCGTCCCGACCATTATTCCTGAGTAAAATCAGACACTTAAGCCGATCAGCTAGATCGGCTTTTTTGTGTCTGCGCAAAACTGGCGCAAAACTCAGAAGAAAATCTAGTAGGTGAAAGGCGGATTCATGGTCAATCTAGAGTTCAGTCAGAAGAATGATGAGCGGTTCGCCCCCCCGGACTCTCTAGACACCTTGCAAGCTCATTTGGACTGCTCCCGGCATCATAGACATCTCCAACCTATGCTCGAAGCGTTTGGATAAGGTGGGCATCGCAGTATCAGAGCGCCTGCAGCGAGATGGGAGACTGTCGAATGTCAAATTGGCGGAGCAACTTTTCCTCAGCGAAGACTCCTGTTGGCGCCAACAAAAGCGCCTTGAGGAATGCGGGGTGATTGAGGGGGTATCAAGCCATCCTGAATCGTAGAAAGGTGGGCCTGGGTGCGATGGCGTTTGTTCAGGTTTCCTGTATTGATCACAGTGAAGAAACCACGGAAAAGTTTGAAAAAATCATAGCGCCGGCGCCTAGGCACTCAGCTGTCACAATACAACGGGCGAGGCGGATTTTTTACTTCAAGTCGCCGCCAGAGATTTGGACAGCTACGGCAGATTCGTTGAAAAGGTGCTGAGAAAGCTCCCGGGCGTATTGAGTATCCGCTCGAACCTGTCGCTGCGGGAAATGAAGGCCGCGCATCGTTTCCGGTGGCCGAACTCCTGAATATCTAGGGGCCTTGCAACAGGGATGGGCCTGATTACCGGGCTTTATCCAGGCGCATTAAGTACCTGACTCAAGGCAAAGCCTTTATCGCCTGGACGACAGCGTTGACGATGGCCTGGGCAACGACCCGGCGGTAAGCTTTCTCCATCGTGGGGTTCAGCCATGCAGGCAGGCTGTTGAGCATGGGCAATATTGCCAGCAGTGCACCTTCGCGCAGGGGCCACCCGGTTGCTGACATAGCTGCCCGACCAGGCTCAGCATTTCTGACTCATAAGCCTGCCTCAATCACCGTACACTTTCTTCCATCGGCGCGTTCAGACAGCGGGTGTCCATGACTGCCATCTTAAACTGCCCAGCCATGTGTTTATGCAATCGAAGGTGGCCTTCAATCAGTTTTGTCAGACGTTGCGCGGGCGTTAATCTTCGCTTTTTGATCAGTTCAACGTGTGACAACAACGTCTGATACAGCTCCGTCAGCCACTCGAACAGCAGTGCCTCTTTGCTTTCTACATGGTGATAAATCGCCCCCGGAGTTATGCCGACATCCGCCGCCAATTCACGGATGCCGGCCTGGCTGAAACTACGCTCCTGGAGCAACTCCAGGGCTTTGCGCTGGAATTCCGAGCGGCTCAGCACAATACACACCCTGTGCTGCACATACGTAGCCACTCCCGATGGCCCCGGCCTTGGGTCATGTGTCGAGCGCCTGCTGCTTTGCTATTTCCTGGTTGCGCAGAATGAACCGCTGCAGTTTGCCACTCGGTGTCTTGGGCAGTTGTTCGACGAACTCGATTTCCCGTGGGTATGCATGTGCGGCCAGGCGCTGTCGGACATGCAGGCGCAGGACTTCAGCCAACTCGGCGCTTGGCAGGTACTGACTGCTGAGTACGACAAACGCCTTGATCAGCTCGGTGCGTTGGGGGTCGGGTTTGCCGATTACGGCGGTTTCAACCACCGCCGGGTGTTCGATCAGCGCACTTTCCACATCGAAAGGCCCAACGCGATAACCGGACGTGGTGATCACGTCGTCGTTACGGCCGACGAAGCTGATACTGCCGTCGTCATTCAGTTCCACGATATCGCCGCTCAAGTAATAACGGTCGACAAAGGCCTTGGTGGGCATACCGAAGTAGCCGTCGAACCAGCACAGGGGCGAGCGCTCGCGATCCACCGCCAGCACGCCTGGCCGGCCAGTCGGCAATTCCCGATGCGCGTCATCCAGCACGACAATTCGGTACCCGGGGACCGCGTAACCGGCTGAGCCCTCACGTACCGAGTGGCGCAAGCCGTGGTGATTACACAGCACCATGCCGATTTCAGTCTGGCCGTAGTGGTCGTGGATGGTCACGTCGAGTTCTTCGGCAAACCAACGGATGACTTGCGGGTTGAGCGGTTCGCCGGCGCTGCTGACGACACGCAGGTGGCCACGCACGGCGTCGGCGAACACGGCTCCCGCTGCGATCAGCAGGCGGTAGGCCGTGGGCGAGCCGGCCAGGTTGCTGATCGCATACTTGGCAATGATCCGGCAGGTACTGTCCACCGCGAAAGGGCCGTCATAGAACAGCGTGGCACGGCCACACGCCAGCGGGCCGGTGACCGCGTAATACAAACCATAGGCCCAGCCGGGATCGGCGAGATTCCAGAAATGGTCGTCCTCTCGCAGGTCAATCGAATCACGCATATAGCCCTTGAAGGCCAGAATGGCGCTCAACGGTACCTCCAGCGGTTTGGCCGGCCCTGTGGTGCCCGACGTGCACATCAGCAGGAACGGCGCACCGGCGTCCAGCAATTCAGGCGCGCAATCCGCCTGTTGACGATCCAGGGCGGTCCAGAAGTCGTAATCACCCGGGTTCTGTAGATCAGCGCCGGCCACGATGATGGCGGGGCAGCCAGTGACCTCGTCCAGCTTGGGGCGATTATGGGCATCGGTCACGATCCAGCGTGCCTCGGAGCAGCCCAATCGCTGTTCGATCGCCTTGGGGCCGAATGCAGTGAAGAGCGGTTGGTAGACCGCGCCGATGCGCCAGGTACCCAAAATGGTAATCAACAGTTCAACCGTGCGCGGCATCAGGCCCGCTACACGGTCTCCCGGCTTGACCCCTTGCTCCCGCAGAAAGTTGCCAAAGCGCGCAGCGTGGGCCTGCAGTTCGCTGAAGGTGTAGTGTGTGGCGTGGCCATCCCGCGTTTCGCAATACAACGCCACGGCATTACCGTAGGCGTGCCGGTCGCAGCATTCGATGCATGCGTTCAAGGCAGCCAGCTCGCCGTGCAAATCCTGAGCGGCCAGTTGTAGATAATCGAAAGATGTCACTGCTGAGTCGTAATCGCGCATAACGTACCTGATTGTTATTGTTGGAACGTGTTCTGTGTGCACTCGCGCAGTGCACGTATTTTCAGGGTGCTAGCTGTCCATCATTTCGGCCGCTTGCTGTGTGGCCTGGCTGGTTCGAGTGGCCAGCTTGCGCACTTCATCAGCGACCACGGCAAACCCGCGCCCGGCCTCGCCTGCGCGCGCCGCCTCAATGGCGGCGTTCAACGCCAACAGGTTGGTTTGGCTGGCAATGCCCTGGATGGTGGCGACAATCTGCGTCAACTTGCTGAGGGTTTCCTGCATCACCCGATGTTGTTGTGCCTGAGCCTCGCGCATCGTGCTTTCTTCATGGTGGGCATGGATATCGGTGATGGCACCCACCACTCTTTGCGGTGAGCCGTCCTGCGCGCGCCGCGTTTGCCCCCGGCCGCGAAACCAGCGGTAAGCGCCACTTTTATGTTTGAGTCGATAGTCCACATCAAACGGTGTCTTGCCGCTGCGGTCGTCAACGTGGGCGACAAACGCTGCGATTGCCCGCGCGCTGTCGTCGGGATGCAGGCGCGAGGTCCAGCTTTCCAGGGTGTTGGGGAACTCTTCAACCGTGTTGCACCCCAGCAGTCGGCGCATTTGTGAAGACCACCAAATGGTATTTTTCGGGTTCGCAGGGTCACCAGCCACGACCTCGATGTCC
>Ga0302173_10001514_pt1 | contig 11566 bp, 13 predicted proteins | sample I_Fen_N3_1_FD_198785 | JGI IMG/M metagenome (GOLD analysis project Ga0302173, IMG submission 198785) | Peat permafrost microbial communities from Stordalen Mire near Abisko, Sweden - I_Fen_N3_1 | ecosystem: Environmental > Terrestrial > Soil > Wetlands > Permafrost | place: Sweden: Abisko... | reverse complement strand
CGCCATCGCATTTGGGCAAATTAGGAACCGAAACATAATCTATAGGTTCTAAATCTATGTCATCAAACAAAGAAACTACTCCGTTTAAGGTTTCAACATTATATAGCGGAACTTTTTGTTTTTCGATTCTTCTATAAGCATTCGGCGACTCATCAAATCGATCAATTGTTTGGCCAAATTCATTCTCATAATAAGAGGTTTCAGTCATATTGCCATTTCCGGTCAAAAGCCATTCAGGATTGATGTCAGGATACGTAATAAGTATCTGTTCTATTTTTGATCCGCCAATATCTTTAACCTTGTCTAAGAAACCATTAGAAAGACCTGTTTCAATGTAGAATTTTCTTTTATTAATTCCTTTGTATTTAATAAGTTGTAGGATTCTATTGATAATCATTTCGTATTTTGTAGATTAATTACTCTTTTTTATTTTAATATGTAGTTATTACTCTCTATATTTGTAAGTAAAAAGAAACAAATTTGAGTAATAAGCAAACGTACAAAAAAAAACAGCAAGTATGCTTAAGATCCCAATTATCATTACCGAACTGATTGATAATTTGAGAAATGATGCTCTAATGTAAACTAGGTTTTTGGAATTGGAAAAGAGAATAAGCATCAAATAAAAAAAGAAATTAGGTTTAAAAAGTAAAAAATATATGGATCATCTACTTAAAATAGCTCAAAACAGTCCTCATCGTGAACGTTTGGAGACAGCAATTACAGACTTGCTCCATTATATTAAAGCGGGCGCAATTTACGTTTCGTTTAATAATATTACCAATGTTGTTGTGATTACTTCTATTTTAAGAAAAAACTGCGATCAGGATGGCGATACTTTGGGCAAAACTTCAGAAAAATTACTGAAATTATACCCGGATTTTATCTTTAAGTTCATTAATTATAATTGGGCTTCGTATGGATTTAAAAAGGGGAAACCTTATTTTGTTCAGCATTGTACACTTAAAGAATTGGTTTATTTTGAACCCAATGCAAAGGTATTTTATCCTCATAAAAATACTTCGAAAGTGTTGGTCCAAAAAGCAAAAAAAAGATTTGATACAGATTTTGAAGCGACTGTGGTCTCTTTGCGAAACGTTTCTATTTTTACCAGAAACAAAAAGAGTGTAGAGGCGGCTTTTACATTGCACCAAACCTTGCGTTACGTTTACATCTGCGCCTCAGAGTTTCTTACACCTGAATTTATTAGTTCGACCTGTTTATTAATACATTACGATTATATAATCGATTTTGCGCCTACATTTAAAGAAATTCTTGATAAAGAGTCGCAAGGCGATAAAGAAATTTTTGTTATGCTAAATGCGGCCTACAGCTGTATTGTACAAAATCAGACTATGGTTGGTATAGATAGTGCATTGATCGTAAGGGCAAAAATGAAAATTGAATTAATGCAACGAGAGCTTAACAGACTATTTTTAGGATATGTAGAATTATGTAAGGAAAAGGTAAGAGAATTGAATCATCAAAATTTCCTTGGAAAAGCTATTTTTCATCATAAAATCGTGCCCAATTATATTATTGGCAATGCTCTGGTTGAGGTAAGTACCGTATTGGCAGAATGTTTTAAAATACGATCTGTTTATTGTTTTGGTTATGCTACAATTCATAATCAGACCACTAAGAAAGAGAGCTATTCTAAAAAAGTACCAAATTATCACTTTTACTTACTGGTGGTTTATCTGGAACATTCGGAAAACGCTATAATATTAATGCAAAATTTAATTCGAACTAAATTTGAAGGTAAATATAAAGTCACAATTTTGTATCATAGTTCCAGCTGCGTGCGTAAGAAAAATAAAAATCAGAAGTTCTTTTTTGATGCCGTAATAACAAACGGACTTTTGACCTATAATAATCCTTTGTATTTGGCTTATCCTAAAATGAATATTGGAAAGCGAGATCTTGTTTTTTCTAAAAAAAATGTTGAGTACAGAATCATGATAGCGCAACAATTGTTTAGCCTTGCTCAAAACTGTTTTAGCGATGATTGTATTATTATAAAAAAAGTGCTTTTTAGAAAAGTTATCGAGCAAATTGCAATTGGTCTTATTTATTTGTTTTTGAGTTATCATGCGGGGAAATTTTCGATAAACTATTTATTTTCACTATTAAAATACATTCAGGAAGTCGATTTTCCTTTTGATTTTACTGATGAAAGAGAAAGAGCTCTTTTCCAGTATTTATCTGAAACGACTGAAGTGTCAATTCAAAAAGGCAAGGAAAAAAATAATATTTGTGATATAAAACTTCTTGAAGATAAATGTGTTGCCTTTTTTAAGCATGCCAAAGAGTTAACGGAAAATACGCTTGAAAAATTGGAGAATACCGGAAAATAGAATTTTGTTTTCTGGTCTAAAGAAAACTTTTCCGTAAAATAAAACTTACGACATTTGGCTATTGGCTTAATTTGTATATTTGGGCATCAGTTTTTTAAATAAACGAAAGTCTATAATGTCCGAATTATTACCGCTAGATCCAAAAACACTATTTCTACTTTATTTTTGGGCAAACTTATTTATCTGTATTCTTATTTTTAGCTATTCGTTTTCGTACGCGACCAGCGATAATAGAAAAATATTAAAAATCTTCGGTTTAGGAAAATTATTATTGACAATTGGTTGGATACTAATTGCCTTAAGAAATTCTGTACCAGATTTTATCTCCATTAATATTGCCAATACACTTCTTTTTGCGTCTTGTTGTTATGAAACTATAGCAATGTTATCATTGCTTAAAACCAAGTCAAAAAAATGTTACAAATTGCAAATTTTGCTCACCGTTATTTCTGCAGCAATTTTTAATGCAGCAGTATTTTTAGGCAGTACAATTAACACCCGTATTTTAATTGTTTCTGCCGGAATATTTGCAATCTATTTGCCACCTACAATTGGATATCTTTTTGAAAAGAAAAATACCTTTTTTAGAAGTTTCTATATATTTTGTTACGCTGCATTCGAAATTCTAATTACTATAAGAGCAATTTATAATTACTTCAATCCGCAGGAAGATTTTTTTAATCACACAATTTTCGATAGTTTGTATAGTGTAAGTCTGTTTTTACTAACGCTTATTGGTACAGTTGGGTTTTTATTGTTGGTAAAAGAGAAACAAGATCTTAAAATAAGGAAACTTTTAAGTGATAAAAATCAATTCTTTTCGATTATAGCACATGATTTAAGAGGACCATTAGGATCATCAGTTGGGCTTTCTGAAATATTGGTCGAAGAGATTGACGGTTATAGTCTTGAAGAAATTAAGGAAATTACAGAAATGCTTCATCAGTCTAATAAAAACAGTTACAAACTGCTGGAAGATCTCCTGGATTGGTCACGAGTACAAACGGGAATGATCGAATTTAGTCCTCAAAAAATAACATTAAATAAGTTGATTAACGAAAATGTAGAACTCAACAAAAATGCGGCATTACATAAAAACATCGATCTTTGTTTTGAATCGGCTGAAATTGTTGAGGTCGAGGCCGACAAAAATATGATTGAAACCGTGGTGCGTAATTTACTGACCAATGCAATAAAATTTACCGAAAAAAATGGTAAAATTACTGTAAAACTGCAAGTAAAAAATCATAAAGCCGAAATATCGATCATAGACAACGGTATTGGAATTACTGATACTATCAAGGAAAAGTTGTTTAAAATAAACCGAAAAGCCACTCAAAAAGGAACTGAAAATGAAACAGGAAGCGGTTTGGGATTATTACTTTGCCATGAATTTATAAAAAAACACAAAGGTGAAATTTGGGCAAACGGAGAACCCGGAAAAGGAAGTACTTTTAAGTTTACGTTGCCATTAGCACAATGATGATTTAGGAATGAATCGTGGAGTATAAATTATTTAATTTCGAGATATGAAGAAGAAAATTTTGTCGGCTTTTATTCTTTTACTTATTAATTATCAATTAAGCGCGCAAGAAAAAGATGAAAAAAAATCACTTATGAAAGAGTTGGTTCATATCCTGATGATCCTGTACTGAATGATTTGGTCCCTAACAAACAAACAGCCATTAAAATTGCCGAAGCGATTTGGTTACCGATTTATGGAAATAAAATTTATAACGAAAAGCCATTTTTAGCAGAGCTTAATGCTTCGGGAGTATGGATTGTAAAAGGAATTCTGCACGGTACACGAGCAAAAGGAGGTGTTGCATATATTGAAATACAAAAAAGTGATTGTAAAATATTGAAGATTTATCATGGTAAATAGAATAATTTTAACTGAAAATAAAATGAAAACAATAATTGTAGTTTTCTTTATTGCTCTTAGTTATTCTTGTCAAAGTCAAAAAGAAATTCATTCGAATCGTACTTGTAATATTTTAAAAACGAATGATATTAAAGAATTTGATTCGGTTATTAAAAAGATGGATACAACCAAATTATTTAATGATGTATTCGGACAATTTCAAAATGTATCAAATGGTATTTTGTTTTATAGATTAAATTCAGGTAATAAATACGGATATTTTACGGTGTTTAAAGAGAGAAATTCGAAAATTGATTGTCAAAAAACTTCAAAAAATTTCGAAAAAAATGTCATTGTAAGTAAAAATGATAATAAAACCATAGTCGAGGAAATAAATACAATTAAAGAGCCTAATAGTTTTTATTATGAACAATGCATTTTAGATTCTACAGACTTTATTTATCTATTGGTTATTAAAAAAGAAGGAAGGATAATTGCAAAATATCTTTGTCATGGTTACAATAAATTTTTGAAGGGCGATGAAAATATTGATATGAAAAGTATTAAAAATCTTTTTGAAATTTCTTATCGATATTCATTTAAATAGATTTTTTTATTCATTCTAAAAAGAGTTCTAAAAAAAAAGTAGTTGCGCCAATATCCTGACTTTGCGTTTTTTTTTTTTTCTCAAAGAAGGTAAATCTCAAAATACTCCCGCTAAAAAAGTTATTGTTTCAAGGGCGTAGATTGCTTTTTAGTTTGTTTCGGTTTTAAAAAATAAAAGACTAATAATAAACCTACAAAAACAAATTCAATAATAATCCAGGGAAGTAAATTTTTTTCTAAAGCTTCTTCTGCCGTTTGGTATTTCTTGATGTATATTACGTTTTTTGAATCGCCAAATTGAACAACTCTTACCTTTAAGTTGAGAGGTTTTAAGTTACTATAATCAATATATTCTAGGTCTTCGCGCTGAGAATCATCCAGATAAGAAAGAAAATCGTAAGCATCATCATCAAATAATCCAAAAAAGGCAGGTTTCTTATTTATCGTGCCTTCTACACTAATAGATTTTCTTTTTGAGCTAGAACCACTTGTAGATTTTTCGACCCTCATGATTTCTGTTTTGTATCCATTCGTAAAATAATAATACTGTTTAGATGCCGTAAACAGTAAAATTATGGGCTGAACCAAAATGTTTAAAACAAGAAGTAATAAGTATATTTTGTAAATTTTCATTTCTAATGTTGTTGCTCTCTTTCTTAGGACTTTTTTCTTATTTCTCGACTATAATCTAAATTCGTAATTAAAAAAGCTTCATTCAAAAGAATGACTTTTTGCTTTTAAAACTTGAATAATTCGATATAATCAATTTGTAAAGCATGACATACTTTTTCTAGAGTAGAAAGTGTTGCATTAGAATTTCCCTTTTCCAATCTCGACATATTGCTTTTTTCAAAGTTGCATTTTGAAGCTAATTCTTGTTGGGAAATATTTTTCTCAATTCTAATTTCCTGAATTCGTTTTCCGACTTTTTGTTGTAATGACTGTTCCAAATTAAATTATCTTTTATGATAATTCAAATTTTGTTATATATTTGCAAAAACAGGTTATCTTATATGATAACTAGAAAAACTAAATAAAAAAACGGTATCAATGAAAACAGACGAAATCAAAAGTTTAGAAAATCTTAAAAGATTAGCCGATGGATATTTGAATACGCTAAAACCAACTAATGATAAAATGGGGTTTTATACCGCCGAAATCAAAGTAATGAATTATTCTGAACTTGGTTGTATTATTACAAACATGCTCAAATTATGCATTTTGGCATTAAATCAAGATGAGTGTAAAATTTCAGAAACAGTTAAACAATCAGTTATCGATGTAGGTCTTTTGCTGGAAGTTGCGCTTCAGCTTTTTCCTAATGATGAATTTGATTTACTTAGTGAAATCAATCAGGTTCTTGTTTCTAATGATGTTGAAAGTTAACTTACAAATTTTCCTTTTTTTGATCGAGGTGCATTGATAAATGTTTTAGATTTTAAGTAATTGAATTTGTTTTTGTAAATAAAATAGTAAAAAAACAATGAATATTTTTTTAAGTACACAAAATGTATATATTTGATTTGGAAAGAAAAATCTTAAAATACATTATGAAAAACAACAAACTTAAAAAGTGAAAAATATATTAAAATCATTCGTAATTATATTTTTATTTATAAATGTTAGTTGCAAATCACAACAAATGATTCAAACAACAAAAGATGTTTATAAGTTAAAAGAACACCAAGAACAATTTATTAATAAGCCGTTAGCGAATGTTCTAAAAGAAATAAAACCTGAGATAAAAATGGGTTATGGTAATAATGATGAAGGTCATTCTTATTTTAGTTTTAAATTTATTACACCAGAGCAAGCAAAAAGAAGTGAAGGAAGTAAAGAAGATCGTGTGTCATTATATGTGTATGTAAAAGAAGCTCCTATTGACTGGAATTTTGAAAACAGACCGAAAGGGAAAGAATTATTATGGACAAAAGAAGATGTTCAAAAATATGGTAATCTTACCGTAATCCGAATTAAAGTAATTCAACCAATAGAGAAGGAGTAAAATTTAATATTAAGATGTTTCTCTCTCTTTAAGGTTCCTTGCAAAAAGCTTCGCAAATGTCTTAGACTTTGTACTTTTTTATATAAATTGAAATTAAACAAAACAAAGCTCCAGATTTCTCTGAAGCTTTGTTATAGTTGCGGGAAGCAATTAAGTACCAAACCAGTTTATCATAGATTTTTATAAAGCTGGAACAAGGATTTGACTTCATTTTTTTGATTGAATAGGTAATATCTATTTTATCAGTTTATTAAAATCTATATCCAGCACTCAGTCCAAATTTTGCAACAATAGTATGGTCTGTTTTATTTGCATTTACTAATATACCGCCATAATCAATATTCGCCTCAAATAGAAATCCGTTTTTACTGACCCATTTCCAGCCTCCGCCGGCACCGAGAGCAAAATTAATAACGTCTGGATTCTCGGTATATATTGAATGATCTTCTGAAGGGTATATTTTTTTACCATCTATTGAAGCTAGCATTCCAAATCCTTCCACAAACCATCCTGATGCATATTTTTTACCAAAATATCTTCTGTAATACGGAGATATTGAATAATTTAAATCTTTTTCATTTTTGGTATTATCAAATACATAATTAAAAGAAAGTCCTAATGAAGAATTATGATTTAAATGTCTTTCGTAACTAACCTGAAAAGATTGCCATAAAGGTGCAAGTGCATTTAATTTAATTTCATTGTTTTTCTGATAAGGATCAGTTTCATTTTGAGCATTGACAGAATAAAAAGTAGACAAAATGATAAGTACTAAAATTTTTTTCATAAAAAGTGATTTGAATTATTTTGCTCCAAAATTCACTTAAGAAAAAATAGAAAAGGTTTCAAAAGCTCAAAAATGTATAAAATGGTACCTATTTACTGGTGTTTTTATATTCATTTGGAGTTTGACCCGTAATTTTTTTAAAAGCTTTATAAAAAGTTGTTTTTGAAGTAAACCCAGATTCTAATCCCATCGCCAATAAATTATAGTTTTCGTATTCAGAATTGGAGATCATTTCCTTTACAGCTGCAACCCGATATTGATTGATGTAATTGGCAAAGTTGTCTCCTGTTATCGTGTTTACAATTAGCGAAACATAACCAGCGCTTATGTCTAATTTTTCGGCAACTTTTTCTCGGTTTAATGTACTGTCCGTATAAATGTGCTGCTCTTTACAAAGAAGTTCCAATTTTTGAAAATAAAGATTATCCGCCGTGATAGATTCCCTATATTCTTCGGGAGTATTATTTTCTACCACTTGCAAATTGCTATACGAAAGAGCTAAATCTGTATTTAGAAAATGGTAAACAGCATTTGTGTTTTTGGCCAATTTATATTTGTAAATGCCTACATAAGCTGTCCAGTGAATTATGAATGTTACAGATAAGGCGAGGACACTCAAAGTAGATGAAATGTCATATTGAAGAAATAAACCCGCTAGACACGTAATAAGCCAACTGAACAATAATAAAGAAACAATTGTTAATAAGGTAATGATCCATTTTTTTTCCTGTGAATCTTTTAAATGTCTTATCATAAAATAAGAGTAAATCAGCAGGAATGGGATGAAGGTAACGGCTAAAAAAAGTTGAACAAGACCAAGTATTGTGATGAGAGCTATACCTGATTCAGGGATATTGTAGATTCCTGCAACATGATCAAGATCGTTTACAATATTAAGGATAGCGGAATAGACAAATGGAATAAAACACAAATAAAATTTTTGTTTGCTTTTAATCGTATAATCGATTCGGTTTCTAATAAATAAAAACAGGAAAACAGGCAATAAAAATGGCCATACGATATTGTCAATAATGTGTAGAAGAGGATAGGAGCTAAATGCATCTTCAATCTCAAAAACATAAGTTAGTAAAATGATTGAAAGTGTAAATAATAGGTACGCCAGATATTTATTTGAATTACTATTAAATACCGAAGACTTTAAAATAATTAAGCCTAAAACTATTCCCTGAAAAATCGCAATATTTAAAAGTGTGGTATAAATCAATTTTTAAATTTAAAAGTTGTTTTTAAGATTTGTTTTGGGATATCGTGGTAATTCATCATTCTTTAAAACATAGTCTATTTCATACGGATTGATAAGACGAATTTATAGTAATACAAATGACTTTCTTAAGGGATTAAGAAATGATTAACTAAAAGAATGAAGAATTATAAAATGGCAGCTTAATTTTTTCTCTTCTTTCTATTTACAAATCCGCATTCATTTTATGTGTTAAAAACATCTAGTAAATAAAAAATCCTTACAATGATTTGCAATAGAAAAATTATATATTTGAAAATAAATAGGTGTAATACTTATCACACATATAATAAAGTTGGTGGCAATTTTGGAGAACGATAATAATTAAAAAATTAAACTAAAAAAAATGACTTTCATTAAAACAATTTCTACATTTTTAATTACGCTTTTAATTGGAACAACAAGTTTTGGACAAGAATCTAAACATAAAACTAAAATCTTATTAATTGGGACAATTCACTTCGAAACGCCTCATACAGATAGTTTTGAGCTAAAAGTAGACGATTTTTTAAGTGCTAAACGACAAAGTGAATTAGAAGATTTAACGAATGTTTTGTCTCAAACAAAAGCGACTAAAGTGATGATTGAAAGACCATTCGAAAATCAACGTTCTACCGATAGTCTGTATAATTTATATTTAAAAGGCAATTACAAACTTACAGTTTCAGAGAGAGAACAAATTGGCTTTAGATTAGGCAAAAAATTAAAACTAAATCAAATAAACTGTATAGACAAATTCTATGGAATGCGCGATAGTTTAATGGCTGCAACCGCAAAAGAAAATAATCAACTTTATTTATTAAAAGATTTAGGGACTCACGCAAAAGCAATGATAAGTGATTTTGATAATCAATTGAAAAAAGGTACGATAACCGAAGTTTTAAAGTACATAAATAAACCTGACCAATTAAAAAGAAATTTATCGATTTATTTAAAATTTATGGCAAAGATTGGAGCAGGTAAAAATTATGCCGGAGCAGAATCTGTATCAGATTGGTACTTAAGAAATCTTGCTATTTACGCTAATATAACGACTCAAATAAATGCAAGTGACAAATATGTTATACTGATATTTGGACAAGGACATATTCCTATATTAAAACACCTATTACAAAATAATGACGACTTTGAAGTTGTGGAATTAAATACCGTACTTAAATAAACTGCCACCCAGAGCTAGAATTAAAGTTAGAAAACTACAATGTACTAGACGAAATAATAAAACACAGAAATATATTTCACCTCCTGGTGTAAGTTTCTCGCTTGTAAAACCGAAGTTGCCTGGTCCTGAAAAACAAAATTGGCAGAGTATTCATTATTGATATAAATAAGTTAGCAACAATACATGATAAAATTCACAATCATATTTATATTTTTATTTTCAAATATAGTTTTTGCAAATAAAATAGACAATCTTAAAACAACAAACGATGTTGTTGAGTTTGTAAAAACTGTTTATCCGGAATATGGAATAATTAGGCATAAAGATTTTAAATATGGAATATTTGATATTGAATCTATAGATACGATTTATACACATTTAAAATGTAAAGAAAAATTCAAAATAGATGAAATTAAAAATTGGCAAAAAATAGATATTAATAATGACGGATTAACTGATTTGATATTCATTTCGCACTACTATGGTTACACGCAAAATGTAATGATTGATAAAGGCAAAGATGAATTTAAATTAATTAGACATATTATTAATTTTGATGAATGCGAGTATATTAAACCAATAAAAGTTCAAGATAAAAATGAATTACGAATTAGAAAAGTAAACTTGCCTTTTACCTTTGATGATAATATTGAAAAATATATCAAGATAGACACCTTAACATATAAGTATGATTTTTTTGTTGAACTTAACAACAAAGAAATCATTGATAATAAAATTAAATCAATAGAGATTAAAACAAGTTTCTGCCTTGGAAGTTGTCCTGTTTTTAAGCTTACAATTGACAAAGATGGTCTAGCTGAGTTTGACGGTATTGAATACACTAAATTTAAAGGAAAATCAAAAAAGCAGTTAGATAAAACAAGTGTTGACGAAATATTTGACTTAATACATTATATAGCAATTAAGAAATTAAACGATTACTACGAAGTTAATTACACTGACGCTCCAACGGTAACTCTTGATATATTTTTTGAAGATGGTTCGATTAAGAAAATTAAAGATTACGGATTAAGCGGTACTTATGGTTTAAGTGCTCTGTATTCAAAATTAACCAAATTAGGAACAGAAACTAAGTGGGAATAAACTACTCGCTCATGAGCGCAACGAGATGTTAACAAAGAAAAAGAGTTCCGGATTTCTCTGAAGTTTTTTACTTAGTAAAGGGAAGCATTCTAACAAAAACTTTAGTATTAAAAACTGAATTCGTATATTGTTCTGCTAGAATTAATTATGCCAAGCATATACATTTTAGAATATTTGGCTTCATATGTTTTTTAGTTCATTTTAATAGAAATAATCTAGATTATGAAAAAATCATTAATACTCTTCATTACATTCTTAGCTCTTACAGCTTGCTCAAAACATCAAGAAAAAAAAAATATTGCGATCACGGGCATAGATTCCACATTGCGACCTGGTGATGATTTTTTTAGATATGTAAATGGCAAATGGTACGATTCTGTACAAATACCTGCATCACAAGCGGGAGTTGGTGTTTATATG
>Ga0302173_10001513_pt1 | contig 11567 bp, 11 predicted proteins | sample I_Fen_N3_1_FD_198785 | JGI IMG/M metagenome (GOLD analysis project Ga0302173, IMG submission 198785) | Peat permafrost microbial communities from Stordalen Mire near Abisko, Sweden - I_Fen_N3_1 | ecosystem: Environmental > Terrestrial > Soil > Wetlands > Permafrost | place: Sweden: Abisko... | reverse complement strand
TCATAATAGCTCGATAATTGAAGATCATATTGCTAAAGTGCAAGAACTTACGGCAAATAACAAAAACAAAGAACAGGTCGAAGAAGAAATTATTGCTCTTCGTTATGCGTTGATTGATCAAATTATCGCACAAGCTGTTACAACTACGGATGTGGGAGCCAGCACTTCAGAAAAAATCGATCGTGTTTTCGCCAATGGTTTTCTAGCGTTACCGCTCTTATTACTTTTGATTTATGCAGTATTTGAAATTACATTTACTTGGATTGGCCAGCCTTTGGCTGACGGTCTTGATGGATTGATTGGTGATGATATTTCACCATGGATTGAAGATTCTTTAGTGTCGTTAGGTGTTGCAGATTGGCTTAAATCTTTGGTGGTTGATGGTGTTGTTGCCGGGGTGGGCAGTGTCCTCACATTTGTGCCACTTATCTTTACCCTATTTTTTTGTTTAAGCTTTTTAGATGGGACGGGTTATATGGCGCGGGTTGCTTTTATTATGGATCCAATCATGCGTCGTGCAGGTTTGACCGGTAAAGGTGTTATGCCGCTGATTATGGGGTTTGGCTGTGGTGTTCCGGCGATTATGGGTGCCAGAGCACTGGATTCAGAAAAAGATCGTATGATTTCTATACTGATTACACCATTTTTGACTTGCGGAGCAAAATTACCGATTATGGCTCTGTTTGCCGCCATGTTTTTTCCTGACAATGCAACAAATGTTGTTTTTTGTATGTATCTTGTGGGTGTAGTTATGGCGATTATTATGGCTAAAGTTTTAAATATTACAACTTTTAAAGATGAAGAAAGCACCTTTTTATTGGAACTTCCGCCATACAGAATGCCGGATATGAAGACTGTTTTACTCGAAACATGGGATAAAGGAAAAGGGTATCTGGTTAAAGCTGGTACAATTATCTTTGCAATGTCGGTTTTGATTTGGTTCTTGAGTAATTATAATTTCGATGGACCAACAGAAGAAATGAGTGAAAGCTTTTTAGCCTCGATTGGTGCGGCGATGTCGACAATCTTTGCTTTTCATGGTTTCGCTGCCTGGGAATCAGGAGCTGCCATTGTGACAGGAATTTTAGCAAAAGAAGCTGTTATTTCTACGATGGGGATACTCTATGGTGTAGCTGATATATCGTCGGATGCTCAAGATGCAGTGGATACAGCCTCACAGCTCATGGGGTCGATGGGGGGCTCATTTACCGCATTGTCCGCATTATCGTTTATGGTGTTTTCCCAGTTATATACACCGTGTGTGACGGCTTTGGGAACAATCAAAAAAGAAACGGGTAAATGGAAGTGGGTTGCCTTTGCAGCAATCTATACATTTGCTGCAGCGTGGGTTGTTTCTTTGCTCGTATATCAAATTGGTAGTCTTTTAGGGTTTGCTTAAATTTCACTATCTAGAGTTTGATTTGTAATTGAAAGGGGTTGGTTTTATGTCAACAGGCACAATTGCTACGTTTGTTATTGGTTTAGTAGTTGCTGGATGTTTTGGGTTTGGTTTATGGAAACTTTATAAAAGCTTTTTCAAGGGAGAAAGTGATTGCTGTGGTTCTAGTGGCGGCGGTTGTTCAGCGGGTTGTCACTGTTCATCTAAGCCTGGGTCACCCCCTGCAAAATTGATTGTAAAATAAGACTTTATTGATTGCACACAAAAGCAGCAGATTGTAAAATTTGCTGCTTTTTGTGTGCTTTTTATCACCGCGTTGTTTTATATTTTGTTTTATACTTACAAAGCGGTATGTACGATAGTTTATATTTACATGAAGGTGAGGACGATTTTTTATGACAAAATGGTTAGTGGTCTATTCTTCGGTGACAGGGAATACGAAACAAATTGCTGAGGCGATGTTTGAAGTTTTACCGACTGGGTCAAATTTGCAGCCCATCAGTGCAAGTTTGCTTGATTTTGCGATGTATGATGTCATTGTAGTTGGTTATTGGCTCACGCGTGGCGGTCCTGATCCTAAGACTATGGAGCTTTTGCCGAAGCTGCGGGGCAAAAAAGTTGTTTTATTTGCGACGCATGGTGCTTTGCCAGGGAGTGAACACGCTGTGACAAGTTTGGCCAGAGCCGCTTATTTATTAGGTGATGGTTGTAGTATTTTAGGTACATTTACGTGCCAAGGCAAGATAAATCCAGCTCTTTTAGCTAGACGAGTGGGAGCGGCGGAAAATGATCCACATGCACCGAGTGAAGAAAATAAAAAACGCTGGGCAGAAGCGGCAAAGCACCCCAATGAAGCAGATTTTGTGGCTGCACGAGATTTTATAAAAAAAATGCAGCGTAAATTGAATCGATAGTAATAGAAAAACAGTGCGACTAACATCTACTTATTAAAATGGTGTTGGCTGGGCTGTTTTTTTGTTATTTGTCAAAGCTTTGTAGTATAAAAAGAAAACTTCTTTAAATAACCCCTAGGGTGGGTTGTGGAGTAGAAGAACTGTCTATACTATATATATAGTAGTATTTTTAATACTTTTATAAGTCGTATGAAAAATTTAAGATTACGGGATTGAGAGGTACTTTATGCAAGAACTTTTAGAAGAAATAGAAAATTATTGGGATCAAAGATCTTCTGGGTATTGTGAAAGCAATTTAGAAGAATTAGAAACTTTTAAAAAAGAAGCTTGGCTTGAATTAATACAAGAACAGTTCCCATCTGTAAAAGATCGAAAATTGAGAGTGCTCGATATTGGAACCGGTCCTGGTTTTTTTGCAATTATTATGGCAGGTGCTGGACATGATGTCACGGCGGTTGATTATACGGAAGCAATGCTAATAAAAGCAAGAACAAATGCAAGGCGATATCATTGTGATATTCATTTTGAAAAAATGGAAGCACATAAATTATTGTTTGCTGATAATTGCTTTGATTTAATTGTTTCCAGAAATCTGACATGGAATCTTGAAGAGCCAGAGCAGGCTTATCAAGAATGGTACAGAGTGTTAGGTAAGAACGGTCGTTTATTAAATTTTGATGCAAATTGGTATTTGCACGTACATAACAGTGAAAAGAGAAAAGAATATGAGAATGATCGTGTTATGACTCGTAATAAAAATCTGCCAGATCATTATACGAACACCGATACCAGACGCATGGAGAATATTGCAAAAAAATTACCGCTCAGTAAGAAATTACGACCAGAGTGGGATGTACAAGAACTTAAAAAAATTGGCTTTAAAAAGATCATCATAGACAAGGGTATTGGTGAGAGAGTTTGGAATACGATCGAAAAAATAAATTATGCATCAACACCTATGTTTATGATTGCTGCCGAGAAATGATGTAATGGTATTTATTGGGAACAGTAGTCTTTTTCAGGAGGGATTTTATGAAAATAAGAAGTGTAGTTTTTGGCGTTATATTATTGTGCTTAACTTTTGCCGTTTGTGGGTGTGGCAGTGAAAATGATAGATTGTCAAAAAATGAATTAGTGTATGCTAGTACCAAAGACATTCGGGATATTAATCCACATTTATATGGCGGTGAAATGGCAGCACAAGCTATGGTGTTTGAGCCATTGGTATATGATACAAAAGATGGAATAAAACCGGGGTTAGCTGAAAGTTGGGAAGTATCAGCAGATGGTCTTAGTTATACATTTCATATTCGTCAGGGGGTAAAATTCACGGACGGAGAAGATGTGAACGCAGAGGCAATTAAACTGAACATTGATGCTGTTTGCAAAAACAAAGAGCGCCATGCGTGGCTGGATATGGTTAATCAAATTGATCATGGAGAAGTTATGGATGCATATACATATCGACTCGTCCTGAAAAAACCATATTATCCTACGTTAAAAGAATTAGCTTTGTCCCGTCCATTTCGTATGATATCGCCAAAGTGTTTTAAAGATGGTGATACGAAAAATGGAGTTAATGGTTATGCTGGTACGGGTCCTTATATATTAACGGAACATAAAGACAAGCAATACGCTATTTTTACGAAAAACAAAGATTATTGGGGAGATAAAGCCAAAATTGAAACGATTAAATGGCAGGTTATGCCAGATCCTCAAACCATTTTATTGGCTTTAAAAAAGGGTGAAATCGATTTATTATTTGGTGCAGATGGAGATATGATAGATCTTGATTCTTTTACAGCATTACAAAAAGAAGGAAAATATGCTGCTATGTTGAGTGAGCCAGTTGCATCAAGAGCGATTTTAATCAATGCACATCGTCCGATTAGTTCTGATCGTCAAGTGCGAGAAGCTTTTCAATATGTTGTCAATAAAGAAGGGATCGCAAATGGTGTATTAAATGGAACAGAAACTGTCGCCGATACACTATTATCGCCAACTGTTCCGTATTGCAATGTACCATTGGAAAGAAGAATTTACGATTTGGAGAAGGCAAAACAACTGTTGGATACAGCAGGCTGGAGTATGAATGAGGATGGGTATCGTTATAAAAATGGTAAAAAAATGCTGGTTACCTTATATTTTAATTCTAATAACGCACAAGAACGGACCATTAGTGAGTATATTCAAAGTGATATGAAAGCAGCTGGTATTGAGCTTAAAATTATTGGCGAAGAAAAACAGGCATTTTTAGATAGACAAAAAAATGGTGATTTTGATTTACAATATTCTTTATCGTGGGGAACACCATATGATCCACAGTCATATCTATCTTCATGGCGGATTCCAGCCCATGGAGATTATCAAGCGCAATTGGGACTGGAAAAGAAAAAATGGCTTGATGATGAAATAGGGCTTACATTAGTGGAACCTGATAAGGATAAACGTCAGTCGCGATATAATGAAATATTAACCTATATACATCAAGAATGTGTATATTTACCCTTGACGTATTCGCGTACGAAAGCAGTTTACACACCTAAATTAAAAGGTGTTGGATTTAATCTATCACAATATGAGATTCCTTTTGAAAAAATGTATTTTGAAAAATGAAGGGTAAATCTTGTATGAAATCATGATGGTAGCTGAGAGGTGGTTTATGCGAAATTATATGATAAAGCGCATTATATGGATTTTACCAATGTTGGTAGGAATTTCATTTTTTGCCTTTGTACTTATTACATTGAGTCCTAGTGACCCAGCCGAGGTTGCGCTTCGTGTGAATGAAATCGTACCGACGCCTGAAGCTATTGTATCGATGCGTGAGCATTTAGGACTTGATAAACCGTTTTTCACGCGATATGTAGAATGGATCTTAGCGGTGATTCAAGGTGATTTTGGCAATAGCTACGTCAATAACAAACCCGTTTTTCAAGAATTTATGATGGCACTGCCGGCAACACTTTATTTGTCGGTAGTTGCACTCATTTTTATTATTTTTGTCAGTGTACCAATTGGTGTATTGTGTGCTGTTTATGAAGGTAGTATTGGTGATATATTTGTTCGGGCTTTTATTTTTTTAGCAACAGCAATGCCTAGCTTTTGGGTGGGGTTATTGTTGATATGGTTGTTTTCGGTTCAATGGGGTTTAGTTCCAACGAGTGGTATGCAAGCATCAAATTCTGTTATTTTGCCATCTTTTATACTAGCACAAACATATATTGCAACCTATATACGTTTGATTCGTAATAATATGATTGAAAACAAGCAAAAAAATTATGTGTTGTATGCAAAAGCACGAGGCTTAAAAAAACGCATAATCTATAAACATATTTTTAGAAATTCATTAACAGAAGTCCTAACAGCTCTGGGAATGTCTATCCCTAAATTGATTGCTGGAAGTGTCATTGTAGAGAATATTTTTGCCTGGCCGGGTGTGGGGCGCTTATGTGTATCAGCAATTTTTAATCGCGATTTTCCAATTATTCAAGCCTATGTTTTAATGATGGCAGTACTATTTGTTGTATGTAATCTCATAGTAGATATTTACAGTGCTTTGCTAGATCCGCGGCTAAGGCAGGCTGAATAATATGCAGGTGTGGCAAAAGTTAAAGCAAGATAAAATGGCCTTGTTATCATTAGGGATTATTATAAGTATAGTAGTCACTGGAATCTTTGCACCATTTTTAGCGCCTCATGATCCGTTGGCAACGAATATAAAAATAAAATTTGCTGAAGCTAGTTTATCATATCCGTTTGGCACAGATCAGTTAGGCCGCTGTATTTTATCTAGACTAATATATGGCATTCGAACAACGGTATTTTTGTCAATTGTTACGATGCTCCTGACCATTACGATTGGTGTGTCGTTTGGACTGATTGCCGGTTATTTGCGAGGAATTGTTGGTGAAGGAATTCTTCGCTTCTGCGATTTGTTGCTTTCTTTTCCCAGTGAAATAATGATTTTAGCTATTGTTGGTATGCTTGGTCCTGGAATAGGAAATGTAGTAATGGCAAATATAGCTTCTAAATGGGCATGGTATACAAGGATGATTCGGTCACTGGTTCTAGAATATTCTGATGAGAATTATATCCATTTTGCCAAAGTAGCAGGATACAGTAATCTTTATATTTTGTGTAAACATTTATTTCCAGCGATTTTGGGAAAAGTTTTGGTTCTTGCAACATTAGATACAGGCTGGGTTATTTTGAATATCTCAGCACTTTCTTTTCTTGGCTTAGGCGTACAAGCTCCAACGCCTGAATGGGGCATGATGCTAAATGAGGCAAAAAATATCATGACAATTCGACCTTCTTTGATGTTGGCACCAGGTCTTGCAATTTTAATTATTGTTGCAGCCTGTAATTTTCTTGGGGATAGTCTGCGTGATACACTTGATCCGAAGCATAATCCAATAAAAGCGGGGATGAAGTTATGAATTTAATTGAAGTTGATAATCTTAGTATATTGAATCGCTTCACGGGTGAATTTATTGTAAAAAATCTTAACTTCCATATAAAAAAGCACACTTGTCTTGGTATTGTGGGAGAAAGCGGCAGTGGCAAATCTATGAGTATGAAGGCGATTTTAGGTTTATTGCCTTCCAATCTTGAAACAACCGGATGTGTTCGCTTTGGTACTGTCGAAATGATTCATGCCGAGCCGGAAACTTTGCGAAAAATTCGCAGTAAACATATTTGCCTGATTTTACAAGATGCGATGACAGCATTTGATCCACGTTTGACAATTGGAAAACAGATTATAGAAACTTTTTGTGAAAATATGAATTATACGGTATGCGAAGCGACGGAAGCGACCTTAGACATTTTGAAAAAAATGATGCTTCATGATCCGCGGTTAATCATGCAAAGTTATCCACATCAATTATCTGGAGGAATGCTACAACGCTGCATGATTGGTTTAGCAATGGCATTAAACCCAGAAGTTATTATAGCAGATGAGCCCACAACAGGATTAGATTCGATTAATCAGCGTAATGTATTAGATGAGTTTAAACGCTTGCGTGGAGAAGGCATGACTTTGATTTTCATTTCGCATGATCTTGGCGTAGTAAGGTATTTAGCAGATGCTGTATTGGTTATGCGTCAAGGTCGGGGAATAGAATACGGTGAGGCAGCACAGCTGTTTGCGAATCCCGTTCATCCCTACAGTAAATATCTGCTTGATACTCGGAAAGGATTGACGAAAGCTTTTGGAGAACTGATCAATAAAGGGGCAACGACGTCATGCTAAAAGTAGAATCGGTCTACAAATCTTATAAAAAACAAAATAGTGTAATCTTTTCTAGCGAAAAACAAGAAATTTTACAGGATATTTCATTTGAAATTCAGCGTGGTGAATGTCTAGGCTTAATTGGTGAAAGTGGTAGTGGAAATAGTACACTAAGTCGATTGATTTTGAATCTTGAAAAACCAGACCTTGGTGAAATTACGATGGAGGGCAAGCCAATACAAAGCTGGTTAAAAAGCCATCGTGGTGAAATGAGTGTTGTTTTTCAAGATTATACAACGTCGATTAACCCTTTCTTTACAATTAAAGAAAGTATTGCTGAACCAATACGCCGGTCTAAATTTAAATATGATAAACAAACCATTGATCATATGGTTCTGGATTTATTAGAGAAATTACACTTGTCCAGACAATTGTTAGTTCGTCATCCGCATGAATTAAGCGGTGGTCAATTACAACGAATTTGTATAGCTAGAGCAATTGCCACCCGACCTCATTTCATTGTGTTTGATGAGGCGCTTAGTTCATTGGATGTATCGGCTCAAACACAAATTTTATTGTTACTTAAACAGCTGAAACAAGAAATGAATATGACCTACTTGTTTATTGCACATGATTTGCCAACCATTGCAAGTCTTTGTAGTACGGTAATGTTTTTGTATCAAGGTAGGATTGTTGAAGAAATTGCAGTACAGAAACTTTCTCAAGTTCAAAATCCATATGCAAAAAAATTGATTGATTCGGTCGTGAATTTTGATTAGGGCGAGGCTGACGATATATGATATAATGAAACGATTCTTGCAATAAATTGTAGTTTGTATTTATAATCATTATGATTTTCAAATAGTAGAAGGTGTCTAAATGGAAAAACAGGAACATCAACACATAGGGGAAGATGGAACCGTTATTGTACATACGCATGTTCATACGCATACACAGACAAAAGCTGTTTTAAATAGAATGTCTCGTTTAATTGGACATATGGAATCTATAAAAAAAATGGTTGAAAATGGTCGTGACTGCAGTGAAGTTTTGATACAATTATCGGCAGTTAGTTCTGCTTTGCATGGTGTAAGCAAGGTGATTTTAAAAGATCATATCGAACATTGTATTGTTGATGCTGTTAAAGCCGACGATAAAGAAGCCTTGGAAAATTTAAACAAGGCAATCGATCGATTTATGAAATAAAAATAATGTATGTAATAACCTTCTTAATCACAAGCTGTTTAAATAAATAAAACGTTTGTGATTAAGAAGGTTGTTTTTATAGAGGGGATAGGGATATAATGGAAAATTATTGTTTGATTTCAGGAGTAATTGTAAACTATAATTCTCTGTAAAAAAAATTTTAGATATAACCCCATGCATGGGTTGTATCTAAAATTCATAAACTATATAATACATGCAGGTTATGAATAAATGATTATGTATACTCGTCATGTAATCATATAATAAATGGAGGTTCACGTAATATGCATATTCCAGACGGATATTTAAGTCCTTCAACCTGTTTAACTTTAGGGGTAGTGATGCTCCCTATATGGTACAAGGCTTCGGCCAAACTAAAAAAAGATTTGGCAGTAAAACAAGTGCCCCTGCTTTCTATGGGTGCTGTATTTTGTTTTTTAATTATGATGTTCAATGTGCCGATTCCAAACGGTACAACCGCTCATGCCATTGGTGCTACACTTGTTGCGATTATTTTTGGTCCATGGGCCGCAGTCATCGCAATGAGTGTAGCACTCGCCATTCAAGCTGTTGTTTTCGCTGATGGCGGAATTTTAGCCTTTGGTGCAAATACGTTTAATATGGCTTTTGTTGCTCCTTTTGTCGGATTTTATGTTTACCAGTTCATCAGCAAAAATGCCAAACAGGGCTCAAATCGCCAACTAGCAGCTGGCGCCATTGCCAGCTATGTCGGTATTAATTGTGCGGCTTTCGTTGCTTCTATAGAATTTGGACTTCAACCACTTTTATTTACAGCCATTGATGGTACATCATTGTATTGTCCCTATGGTCTAGATGTAGCTATACCTGCAATGATGGTAGCCCATCTCACCGTTGCTGGATTTATTGAGGGCATTGTAACCACCGCAGCGTTAAAATTTATGGCAGTTCAGCCAGCAATAATGCTCCCCTCACAAACAAATAAAAATAGGGAGGCTATATAGTTATGATGAAACGTTATTGGATGGCAATTGCTGTGTTGATTATATTCTCACCACTCGGCTTGCTTGCAGAAGGTACAGCATGGGGTGAATGGGGTAGTGACGATTTAGCGGAAACTTTAGGCTATATTCCGCAAGGCATGCAAAATGTACAAGATGTATGGGCAGGCATATTTCCTGACTATAGTGTTAGTTTTCTTGGTGAAAGTTCTTTAGGGCAATCTATCGGTTATGTCATTGCTGCAATAATCGGCTCCGCACTAGTGTATGGAGTTTCGTTATGGCTTACGAAAATGATAGCATCAAAAAAAGATGCAACATTGTCTTGTTCAAATAAATGAACAGATAATTATTTTGTATCTGATGTGTTGACAATATGAAATGATAATGATAGTATAAATAAAGAAATTGCTTTACAGATAATTTCATATCGATTGAATTGGGTGTCTGAAAGGACTTAATAGGGAAGTTGGAGAAATGCCAACGCGGTCCCGCCACTGTATTAGGGAGCGAATCCACAAAATGTCACTGAAGCAAAAGCTTTGGGAAGGCGTGGAGGAGCAATGATCTAGAGCCAGGAGAACTGCCCAGTTAACAATCACCGTTAGACCCGCGAGCGATGGGGAGGAGATTTTATAGGAATACAACATATGAAGCCTATAAATCTCGACAATTGTCGAGATTTTTTTATGTTTGTGTTTTTATTTATGAAAAATAAAGACCTCTTTTTGTTTGCGCAAAAAGAGGTCTTTTTGTCAGCTTAATTTTTGTCGAAAAGTTTTTCCTGTTTAGCAGCTTTTACAGGAGAATATTTACTCATATATTTTATGCCTTGAAGTACTTACATGTTCCAATCTTTTTTGGAACATGCCTTTTTCAAGAAGAGCTGCAGTTGCAGCTTTCAGATATTTCGCAAATGTAATAACTCAGATTAGATGGAGGTGAACTGTATAACCAAGATAGCTTTATTTTGATGTTACTAGAGCAATAACTTTAATAGCATGTATTTATTTATTTTAGGAGGAAAAATAATGAAACAAAATTGGAAAAAGGTGCTTATCACATCTCTGGCTTGTGCCGCTTTTGTAGGTGTGGGAATGACAACGAGTTATGCAAGTTATGAACTGAATCCAGAGGTTAAGGATGCAACACCAGCTTTAAAACAGGCAGCAGAAATTGGGGTTCGTGTTTTTGAAAATCCTGAAATGCAAAACTTAGAAAACAAAGATGCCATCGTTGTCATGAGCTTTGGTACAACCTTTAAAGAGTCACGCAAGGCGACTATTGAAAAAACGGTAGCAGATATTCAAGCAGCTCATCCTGATACGAAAGTAGTATTAGCATTTACTTCGCATATTATTGTTGATCGAATTCAGGCTAAAGAAGGCATTAAAATTCAAACACCAGAAGAAGCTTTAACTTCTTTAAAACAAGCCGGTTATACTCGTGTAGCTCTTACGTCGCTGGATCTGATTCCAGGAATGGAATATGCATATGATAGTGCAATTTTTGACTTATACAAAACTGAATTCAAAAAAATGACATTGGGAACATCTTTGATGTATTGGACAGGACAGGAAAAACAAAGAGATGATGTTACAGAATTCTTAAATGCACTTAAAACAGAATTCCCTAAAACAGGAAAAAAAGATGCTGTTCTATTGATGCAGCATGGTACACCACATCCAGGTAATGCCTATTATTCTGTTGTACAGGCTCGTCTCACTGAAATGGGCATGGATAATGTGTTGCTTTATACAGTTGAAGGATGGCCAAGTTTAGAAACGATTATTCCAAAATTAAAAGCAAAAGGCATTCAACATGTTACATTG
>Ga0302173_10001512_pt1 | contig 11573 bp, 7 predicted proteins | sample I_Fen_N3_1_FD_198785 | JGI IMG/M metagenome (GOLD analysis project Ga0302173, IMG submission 198785) | Peat permafrost microbial communities from Stordalen Mire near Abisko, Sweden - I_Fen_N3_1 | ecosystem: Environmental > Terrestrial > Soil > Wetlands > Permafrost | place: Sweden: Abisko... | reverse complement strand
GCATACTCATCTTCATTTGAAAGGTCTATTAGTTCTTTTAGTAATTTTTTTCCTATTCCAAGATTTCTATAATCCTTATGAACATATACTGAATGTTCTATTGTATATTTAAAAGCTGGATAGGCTCTAAATGGTCCATATGTAGCAAATCCAACAACCTTATCATTTTCTTCAAATACTAACAATGGATACCCCTCTTGTTTCTTTTTTTCATACCATTGTATTCTATCTTCAAGAGTATGAGCAGTATAATCATAGATTGCTGTAGTATTTAATATAGCATCGTTATAAATTTCTAAAATATCTAGTAAATCTTTTTCTATAGCTTGTCTTATCATTTTTTTGCTTCCTTTCACAATGGATTAATCTTTCTACATTTTAGCACCTTATACATAAGACGTAAAATTTTTTTTATTTTTCATTTAATTTCTTCGAGTAGAACTTAATTTGCTGCGGTTACACCCATTCTTTCCGAACCTGATAATCTGGTATCAAACTCAAACAAATCTGCTGATTTTCAGATACTATATAAAAAAGATAAAATTATTCACAATCTTTTTAGTTTTATCCACATAACTATCAACAACCTAATCAATTCCATCACAAATATATTGGATAACAGAAAATAACTCCACTCCTAATCAAGCAACTCCATCTATTGATGACGAGACCTAACTATAAATACATATAATTTACATATGTGGATTTAATTTATGTATTTGTAATTTATTTAAGTTTGTGATACAATTATTCCCAAAGTTTATATATCGTTTACATATATATGTTTAATTTATATACATATAACTTATTTCATATTATGTATACAATTATGTAATTTGTAAGCAATTATATTTGTATGAATTGAATTACATATGTAACTGGTTACATATTACATGCATAATAAATATATAAATTATAACTATGTGTTAAGGCACATGAACGAAAACAACAAGTCCAAAACTGCCAAGAATATTTTTCATTAGGCAAGGGAGGCAGATGGACTAGTTAATTTTTTGAATGTGGCTAACATCGGAAAAATTAAAAAAATATTCTTAGGAGGAAATTTTATGAAAAGTTTGTTAAAAAAAATTTGTTTGTGTTCCATGGGAATTTTTCTAGGTACACAAATAACTATCTCTGCATCAGCATCAGCTGATACGACTACTGCTGTGACTACTGATACGACTACTGCCGTTACTACTGCAGTTAATGCTCCTGATCCTGTTATTACATCTCTTAAAGTAGCTCCTACTGGTAATAGCTATTATGTAGCAACAGATGGAGATGATAATAATCCAGGAACGAAAAAGAAACCATTTGCAACTCTTATGAAGGCACAACAAGCAGCAAATGCAGGTGATACTGTTTTTATACGTGGTGGTTTTTATAATATGTTAACTGTCGCTAATACAGCTAATGTTGGAAAGACCCCTTATCATTACGTCCTTGAATTTGATAAGAGTGGCATAACATATAGAGGATATAATACTGAAATTCCAGTCTTTGATTTTTCAAATATACCAACTGATGCTCGTGTAGCAGGCTTTCATATAACACCTGCTGCAAGTGATGTTACCTTTCAACAGTTTGAAGTAACAGGAATTAAAGTAGGTAGTAACCAAAGGCAGGCTGAAGGCTTTAGGATTGAAGGAAAAAATGTAAATCTTAACCTTGTTAATGTTCATGATACCCAAGCAGTTGGTATTTATTATATAGGTCATTCAACTGGAAAAGTTTATAGATGTGATTCTTATAATAATATTGGATTACCTGGTACAAATTATGAAAATACATCTATTGGAAATTGCGATGGTTTTGGAGCTCATGGAGATGGAACTATATTTAAAGAATGTCGTGCATGGAACAATAGCGATGATGGTTATGACTGCATTAATGTACACGGACCTGTTGTTTTTGATTCATGCTGGGCATTTGATATGAATGCAGGCGGAGATTCTAACGGATTCAAAGTTGGTGGATTTGCAAGAGCTGCACAAACTGTAGTTCCTTCAGTTCACACTGTTACTAATTGTATTGCTGCTGACAATGGTCAACATGGATTTTATGCCAATCATCAACCTTCACAAGCTGCGACGTGGATCAATAATACTTCATACAACAACAAGACCGGAAACTTCAATATGCTAGAGTGTGCAACTCTAATTGATGGTACTGATATTCCTGGAACAAGAGAAGTGTTAAATCATAATCTTGCTTATAAAAATAATACATTAGACCAAGCGAATCTTCCAGCAGAAAATAATACAAATAATTCTTGGAATTTAGATGGAGTGACTATGACAGATGCTGATTTCCAAAGTCTTGATATGAACCAATTATCTAAACCTAGAAGCATAGATGGTACTTTGCCTTCTATAACATTTATGAAACCTACTGATTCTGAAAAATTTGCAGGTTTAGGTAATATATATAAATAAAAATCTAATGTCACGGTGGTAGAAATTCTAGATAATTTTCTATTAAGTAAATCTATTTTGGGAATATTACTGGAAATTTTGATTTCCAGTAATATTTTTTTGCTTTCAATTGCAAATAAGTTATATTTATCTATTATATTTATTTTTCACTGATATTTAAATTATTTGTTAATTGCTTAGAGTATTTTTCTTTTAATTCATTTGCCATTTTAGTAATTTCTAAATCATCTCTCAAATCAATAATATCTACAAATTTATCCAAGTCAAAACCTAATAAAAAATCAGTAGTAACATTATAATACAATGCCAAACACTTCAATTTTTCATATCTGATCTCTGTTTTGCCACTTTCCCCTTTTAAAATCTCATTTATCTTTAAATCAATATTATATTTTTCATTAATCTCTGTAACTAGTCCCTCTAAAGTCTTATTATTCTTCTCTCTTAGCCTTTTAAGAATTGCACCCGTTATATTCATAATTTAATTCATCCCTTTCCAAAATTTAACTCACTAAAATTATACAATTAAACAAACTAAATGTAAATATTTAACACAAATTTACTTAAATATGAACAATTCTTATAAAATTTTATATTCTGATTATCAAATTCTTTCCTGAATTAATTTACTATTCATCACTTTAACTTTATATAACTTCATAATCACTTGAATCATCAGTTTTACCAGTTATGCATGTAAAACAGCCTTCAAATCCACCCAATGCACTTCCAATAGCCCAAATTGGACTTGATTTACAACAGCTGCATTTAGCACCAGATTTTTTTCGCTCTAATGATTCTTCCAACCTTTTTATTACATCGTCTAACTTTTCATCTTTATTGGTCTCAACATATTTTTTCGCAAATTCTTTAATTTTTATTGGTACCACAATTATATCCTTTTGTATTAAAACTTAACAATATGTTTTTATCTAAATTATCATAAAATTTTATTAACAACAATAATACTTTCAAAGCAATCGCCCGGTTAATCGATAGATTAAGCGGGCGATTAAAGCGGGTGATAAGCGGGCGATACATTTTATTAATCTATTAATACATATTTGATATATGATCCCTTACCAATTCTTTTTATCTTTCCTAACTCTTCTAAATGTTTAAACAAACCCAATGTTTTTGTTTTGCCAAATTCAAATGTTTCTCTACATTCTTTATTACCAATGCTTCCATTCACTTTTATATATTCTAAAATATTTATTTCATCGTTATTTTGTAATTTGTCTTTGATAGGTATTCTATTATAATCAGCATTTGAATTATATTCATTATTTAAATAATATACTTTGCCTCTTCCATAACCATCTACTAACAAAGTTCCCTTTTCTACTAAGTCATGTAGTATTCCAGTTATATCATATGAATGTTTATCCATCATTAATTGAATACGAGCATTATTAACACTACCCTCTAAATATGTTGCTGCAAGTATTAATACTTCATCTTTATTAAATGAATTAAAAGCTTTTCCAAATATATTTTTTAATGATTCTAAACATTCTTCTGGTAACATAGATATCATCCATAATTTCAAAGAAACTTGATTTAAATTAGTTTCCTCTTTTAATTCAGGTGTTCTCCAACTTTGTTCATTCCATGCTGCTAAAATTTTAGGGAATCCAGATCCTGCTCCTTCACCTAAACCTATTAACGAAAACATTTTTTGAATTCTAGGATTTCTACTTTTAGAATTTCCACCCTTAAATATAGTTTCCAAATCTATCTTTAAGCTTCCTGGATTAGTAAACTCCAAACTATCCTTAGTTTTTATAATCTTCAACGTTCCTTTTTTATAAGGAAACTCGACTCGTATTCACTCGTTGAGTAAGTTCGAGTAGCCAAATATAAAATTTGGACTCTCACTTAAAATCAGCATATATTATCTGATTTACAAATGCTTCCCTTATTGCTTGATGAACCAAAGTGTCATCCTTACGTTCTAGATTTTCTAATTTAAATGGTACTTTTACATTACTTGTTAATTTATTAATTACTGTAAAATAAAAATTATAAAGATTATTTTCCCATATTCCATCTATAGTAAACCTATCAGACCATCTTTGATTGAAATCTACATCTATCTCTTCTCTAAAATCAAAATTAATCTTTGCAAATAAATCTCTAATATAAAGGCCTTTTCCAAACATAAGCATTCCTGCTACAGTTACTCCTTTGATTTTTCGTCTTCTATCTTCCTTCATCCCACCTAACATTTCTATAAATGCTTCATTATCAAGTGCATTCCAAGGATGATCTGGTTCTCTAGAACTAAACCTATTTCTATATTTTTTTATTGCATCTTCATCTAAATCTTTTACTGTATAATCTTCAAGTATTACACCATCATTACCTTCTTCTGATGCATCTCTAATCATAGCATTAACTTCATCTTCTGTAGATTTATAATCACCTTCAGCATTTCGCTTATATGTTCCTTTATATGGATTCTCATTTAAATATATTGGACGTTCTTTATAATTAGCTCTTGGAATATTTATTATTAAAACATCCATTCCTTCAATATCTAATTTTTGTACATCTTCATCCCTTAATAAATTTCTGTTAGCTTTACTTCCATTTATAGTATTCCAAAAATCCTGTATTCTCTTATCAATGTTCTTTACACCCTGAACTTCAAACGTACCTTTGCTTTTGTTTTCTTTTATCCCTAAAATTATTATTCCACCATTTGTATTCGCCATAGCAGAATAACTTTCCCATAAAGAATTAAGAATTTTATTCTCTCCCTCTTTGCATTCTACATCAACAGTTTCACCAATTTTCAATATCTCCAATAATTCTATATCTGTCATTTTAGCGCTCACCTTCTCCATATTGAAATGAAAAATTAATATTTTAATCTAATCACTTTAGTTTTTCCATTTTATTGTAATTTATTTATTCCATTATATCAATATTAATTGACTTTGTAATTAAATTATATACTAATCTGCTGTTATCTAAAAGTTTGATATAATATTGGGATTTCATGAGAACAGATTAGATTTTTTCATTAAAATATTCAGCTTCAAACATTGTAAAACACACCTCATGTTTGATACTAGTTTCAACGTGAGGTGTGTGTTTAACGGTTTTATTAAATTCTAATTTAGAATATTTTATTGTATCTGTCTGTCATTGGGAACGAGTCAAATCTTAGATTAAAAATATCATATCTTTACATATTGTATTTTAAAATAATGTAACATATCTTGCTAATGGTCGGAATATGGGTGGAAATTTTAATTCTTCCGACCATTCTCTTAGTTAAGTAATATCAATAGTTAACAGGTAATTTATAATTATTATTTCACTTTATTTTTTCCCAGACAACAATTTAATCGGATAACTTGCACCTGGCAAATTTACACAAGTGTATGTGCCATTTGTGGAGAACGAAATGATTCACTTGCTTATATCTTTAACAAATGAATATATTGTCCGTCTGTCCAATGTTATATCAAATAGTTGTTTAAGATGCATATTTATATCTTTAATTGTTAAAATATTATTTTACTAGAACATATATAAAATTATAAAATTTAACATTATTAATTACTCCCATGTTTTCTCCTTAATTATTTATAAAGGTTCAAATTTTTTGGATTCCTTTCAATATATATTACCATTTGCCATTCTTTACTCTAATAAATAATTTTCCAACTCACTAAATTTAACTATCCTATCATCAACTTTAATGACCTTATCTTCTATTATTTGTACAACCTTATTATTTATATGATAACTATTATAAATCTTTTTAATACCATAATTGTACTTATCAGCAATTTTTTTAATCTTCTTATAAACTAAAACTTCTAAATTACTTTTATACTTTAACTCATGTGTATTTTGTGCATTTAACAATAAATATAACGTTGTATATGTTACTATTTGAGTTCCATATTGAATAGGTTCAATTTTAGGAATTTCCTTTATCCATTTAAAATTTATTCTAATGTAATCTTCATTTTCAGAGCCCATTCTGCATTCTATTTCTCTACATTCACTTCTCTTATATTCAATTGTATCTTTTATTTTCCCATAGTACTTTATACCTGAATTTTCATGAAAAGATTTATTTGATTGATAAAATGCAACATACTCAATATTGCTTCTAATGTTACTCAATGATTTTTTAGGTATATGATAAAATAATCCCTTCACATAGCTGTTACAATGTTTCTCTTCCTTAACATTGGCTACCATAACATTTTCTAATTTAAATTTGCTATAATCATCATATTCATCTAAAACTACTCTCTTACTTCTAGCTTCTAGGCTAGTTCCATCTATTATATTTCTTAGATGCTCTGTTATTAATGATGTGCTTCCTGGCAGCATAGGAAATGCTCCTATGTTAACTTTCTCTATACTCTTATAAAATTTATGAGATAAAAATTGCTTTTCATTACTATAAGGGAACATTACATATGCACCAAAGGTTTTATACTTAAATTGCACATTATTATCAAGCTCACTTACTATAGAATCTCTATATCTATGCATAACATTTATATCATCTTCAACAGGTCCTGCCTGTCCATTTGCATCTATTGATACTCTATATTTTGCATCAAATATATATATTCTATCATCATTCTTATCAGATACATTTTTTATGCATAAAACCGTATCTGGTCTTTGATTAGTAGTTGGCAGAGCTGAATATGATTTGTTATACCATAATTCTAATTTACTTTTATCATTCTTATATATCATTTTTGCTTCTTCATTTTGCAGTAATGAAAAATATAATCCATTGTCGCTAAACTTTGCAATACCATATTCAGTTACTTCATATCCAATATCCTTTAAAATATTATGTAATTTTAAATAACACCATACTTCATATAATTTATATATTTTCTTGGGTGTAATTTTATATAAATCTTTCCCTATATCTAATCCCTTATTTAACAAAATATATTTTTTATAAATCTCTCTATATCCTGGAGCCATTTGAAATACTAAACTCATGGATTTCTTTGCTTTCAAATCATCTACATCTTTAAAATGTTGCTTTAAATGTCTGTCTAATATACCTATCTTTTGCCTAATAAAATTGATCCATGAATTGTTACCATCGTAATTTTTAAGAATACTTTTTTCTATATATTTAAGTCTCCTTATTATGCTTGTAATAATATATTTTACATATCTATTTTCAAAAATATTTGTAGTTGTTTCTTTTCTAATTTCTATTACTTTATCAGGAATATATGATTTATTATTAATAGTCAAACTTCCTTTTTTGTTTTCAATAAGACTATTAGGATGCTTCCTAACATAATCAATAGTTTTATTAGAAATCCTTTTTGCTTTATGTGAATTTACCAATAAATAATTACTTTCTACCTTGTGTTTAGTATTATTTTCTATCCTCTTTAAAGCTCTCTCAATATCATCAAATATTATTTTTAAAATGTTAATATATTCACTGTTACTTTGATTTTCTGTATCAATAAGTTTAGTATTAACATATGTTTTTCCTAAAAACTCAAAAGCTAGTCCACAAATTTCATCATTAACTTCTCTTATTAGCTCCTTATAATCTTTAATATAATCTATTTTAGATGGAAAGACTTCTATAGTTAAACTTAAAATACTTTTACCATTAACTAAAATATCGAATGTTGAATATCCTATATCAGATGAAAATTCTATAATTCCAACTTTAATATTTCCAACTTCAAGTAAGTTATTTTCTAGATTTGTGTCCATATGTACAATGGTTAATTTATTATCTGTTTTATTTTCTATAGCAATTTGATATTTTCCATCTTCAAAAAATGTAGGTGGCATTAAATTACTGTTATTTTCAACTAATTCTCCAAATGATGTTATAGTCTTAATCTTAGTTTTTTCTGCATATTCACCTTCAATAAAAATGTGTCCTTCTACATTTACGTTTTTCTTTAATTCTAATGACTTTCTATTTATTGCATCTCCTTGAATTGTTATTTCAAATTCTTCACATTCTAATTTTATTAAAGTATTTTTATAACCAGAACGAAGTAAAGCCATCTTCATAACCTCTTAACATCATTATAATTTTTTCAGCACTCTTCTTATAAATTGCTGCACTTAATCCTTTTTCAGCTTCAGCTATATAATTTATATCATTTGATATTTGATTATTAGTATTGCAATAATTATATAGACTTATTAAGATATCTTTTATACTTAAGTCCGAGCCTGAAATTGTTGGAAGTATCTTTTGCATTATTTGAAAATCAAATGCCTCATCTTCACTTAAAAGATCAGATAATTTATTTTCAATCATATAAAAAACAATCTCATCTCTTACTCTATATCCAAAATGTTTATTTCCAGCTTTTAAAATGCTATTTATTTCAATAATCTTTTCATTTATTTTTTGTGTAAACTCTTTGTCCTCATTTAATGCAGCCTTTATGTTAATAAACCTTGTTCTGAGAAAATCATTAGTTGCTTCGCATGAAGTAACATCATCATCTTTAAAACTCAAAAGTTCAAGGTTAACATTAGAAAATTCTATAGTATTTGCTCTATCAAGCACCTTTCTGCTAAATGCAAAAGTAGTATCATCCATATTAACTGTTCCAATAATATATAAGTTATCTGGGATAGTTAAATTCTTTAAATCCTCATTTAAAGAAAGTGATTTAGGAAATATTAAATCTGTTATTACATTACCATTTTCATTTATTGTTCTAGTTTCTATTAAACTCAAATATTCACTTAAATAATACTCTACTCTGGCTAAATTCATTTCATCTAAACAAACAAAATATGGTTTATTCTTATTCTCTTCTTTGCTTGCATCAAGTATTATTTCAGTAAGTTTGCCACTAATAAACGTATCATTTAAATTCTTATATCCTAAAAGTTCTGTACTATCATTCCAATCTGGCTTTACACTTATTAAACTGTATTGATTATTTTCAGATGTTGCTCCTACTGCTTCTGCAAAAAGCTTAACTAACTTAGATTTACCGGTTCCACTGATACCAGCTAATATTACAAATGGCTTTGTTTTTAGGCTTAAATAGAAATTACAAATATCTTCATATGAGTATATAAATCCTTGTTTGTTTATGTAATTTAGTATATTAGTTAAATCTTCTTTTTCTAATTCTGATGAATTAACTTTTTTCGAGTCCATGTATTTAATATTCTTTACTTCAATATTATTATCCTTAATAACATTTTGTTTTTCTATTATATATTCCTTGTATCTATTCAAAGCACTACTATATCCATTATGTTCTTTTTCATTTTTTTCTTGTAATTCTTTATTAGTATTGAAAAGTTCCATCATTGCATTTACTTCTTCTTCTGAATTAGCTAAATATACATAATTATCATTTCCCAAAATATTCCCAAACCGTTTAAGATTTGATCTATACGTATTAACAGTCCTCTCTTCTAATCCTCTATTATTTTTAAGCCACATACAATACCCATCTTTATTATTTATTAAGGAAATCAAATTCATATCCGTTGCAAATGTTTCTAATACTTCTTCATTAAATTGAATAGTTTGACTCATTTTCCCCTTAAGCGATCTGCTATCTGAACCATATGTATTAATTTGAATTAATTTTTCTCCACTATCTGTCGTAAATACTGAATAATTTGCATTTGTTGCTCCTTGTTTTTTTAATCCAGTGTTATTAATTGATTTTTCTAATTTTTCGCTTGATATATATGCCAAATTAATCTCTCCCTTTTATAATTAAGCTTTTATCTTAGATATTTATATTAATAAGCATTATTATATAATTCCAAAATAATTTCAAAAATCATATTAAGTTTTTCATCTGTATCTGCATTTAGCACAATCCAGTCAGGTCCATTATGCTTTGTAGTTTTATAGTTTAAATCCCTTAAATCTAATTTATATTCATTTCTCCAAATATGAAAACTCAATTCATTTTTTAGAGGTCTTACTAATACGAAATTTCTTTCATATGCCTAATTATATATTTTATCACAATAATACATATTTTCCCACCTTAGATGCAATTATATAAAACATTAAAATATAAAAAATGAATCAACTCATTTGTATAAGTTGATTCACTAATTATTAATCTGTTAATGATTAATAATTAGTTACATTATTTTTAAAATTTCTTTTACTAAAAATTCTATTACTGGAACGGAAACAGCATTCCCCGCTTGTTTATATAAATGTGAATCTGAATATACTTTTCCTTTATATTCAATAGGTAAGCTATATTAATCCCCTACTTGATACCGTACATGAAACTTTCACTTCATACGGCATTACAAAAACTTGTTATTTTCTATATAATCTTAAAGATTTTTACCTCTGCAATTGTACTTCCAAAAGAAAATGAAGAAACAAAACTACCAAAAGAAGCTAAGATCCATCCATTTACTCTACCACAGCAAAAGAAATTTATAGAGGTAATAAAAGGTCATCCATATGAATCCTTATTTTTAACTGCTCTTTATAGTGGCTTAAGACAAGGCGAATTATTAGCATTAACCTGGGATGATATTAATTTTAATGAAAAGTATATAGATGTAAATAAAACACTTGCAGAAGTTGCTGATGCATCTCCAGAAGGACGAGGTAAAATAGAAAGAACTCTCTCCAAACTCTCAAGACTAGAAAAGGCGTTAGAAAGGTTGATATGCCCAATTTTTTAGTATCTGCATTTTTTATAAACATGCTTATAGCAATATATTTTTATTTTTCAATATATTTAAAGTAAGAAATGTATTACTTGTTTACATCGTATAAATATCCATCAATCTTTTTTAGTAACTAACAAAAGTTATTTACCCAAATAATTTTTAACATTTCAAAATTTCCAGCACTTTTTCTCATTTACAAAAAAAGTTTGCCCCTTTTTTTGCCCCTTACAAATGAGCATCAGCTAGCACATGGTAACATTGCGCTCACTGAGCAATGGCTCTACAAGCCATTTTAAAGGGTAACTTGTCTTTGAAATCAAAAAAAGCCGTAGTACAATGTACTACGACCTTTGTGGCAGGGGCACTAGGATTCGAACCTAGAATCAATGGTTTTGGAGACCACTACTCTACCGTTGAGCCATACCCCTAAGACATTTAGTATTGTATCACGCATTTATACTTTAT
>Ga0302173_10001506_pt1 | contig 11596 bp, 7 predicted proteins | sample I_Fen_N3_1_FD_198785 | JGI IMG/M metagenome (GOLD analysis project Ga0302173, IMG submission 198785) | Peat permafrost microbial communities from Stordalen Mire near Abisko, Sweden - I_Fen_N3_1 | ecosystem: Environmental > Terrestrial > Soil > Wetlands > Permafrost | place: Sweden: Abisko... | reverse complement strand
ATGTGGAGACACATAAACGAAAAGAAACAGAAGCTTTAGTAAACGGGTTTGAGATAATTCCCCGCAAAGCCATTGAATATAAATCCACCTCCGTACAGGAGATGGATTTAGATGCTATTATAGCACGCCACCCGCAGATAGTGCTGGTGGATGAGCTGGCACACACCAATGCAGCAGGAAGCAGGCACACCAAACGCTATCAGGATGTACAGGAAATTCTGGAAAACGGGATCAATGTTTTCACTACGCTGAACGTTCAGCATTTGGAAAGCCGTACCGACACGGTGGCGCAAATCACAGGCGTGATTATCCGCGAAACTTTGCCGGACTTTATTTTTGAGAATTCAGATGATATTGAATTAGTTGATATAACTCCCGACGAACTTCTTCAACGTCTTTCGGACGGCAAAGTATATGCCCCTGAACGGTCGAAAGAAGCGGTAAATAACTTTTTCCGCAAAGGAAATATTACTGCTTTGCGCGAAATGTCCTTACGTATTGTTGCCGATAGGGTAGACAATCAGCTGCATGATTACATGCAGAACAAACGCATTAAAGGACCGTGGAAATCGGGACTCCATTTCCTGGTTGCCATCGGTACCAGCCCTTTTTCAGCCGGATTATTGCGCTGGGCAAAAAATTTATCGTACTCCATGGGAGCCAATATACAGGCACTGTACGTGGAAACCAGTCACAGATTAACGCCCAAAGATCAGCTGCAACTGGACTCCAACATAGACTTAGCCAAGCAACTGGGCATTGAGGTACGTATTGTTACGAATGACAACCTGGTGAAAGCCATAGTGGACTTTGCTCAAAAGGAAAACATAACGCATATCATTGTAGGGAAACCACGTGTCCGGAATTTCCGGTCGTTACTAAAACTTGGAAACTTTGTAAACCGACTGATTAAATACAGCGGCAATATCGATGTTTATATTCTCGGGTCGGATGCTCCGGCCGACGATAAATTCAAAGATCAGGTTTCCATTCCGTCCTTCACATCCAACAGCGGGCAGTATCTGGTTGTAGGGCTTATCGTAGCTTTGACTTCGATTATAAGTTATTTTCTGAAAGATCTGATCGGCTACCAGGCCGTTTCGTTTATCCTGCTGTTCCTGGTATCGTTGTTGGCTCTGTTCTACGGCACGGGGCCCATTCTTTTTGCAGCAGCATCCAGCGCACTAATCTGGGATTATTTTTTCATACCTCCTCAGTTCACCCTCAATATTCAGAATCCTGTGGATATGTTGCTGCTTATGATGTTTTTCATCATTGCTCTTTTGAATGGAATCTTAACCTCAAGAGTACGTAGACAGGAGAAAAAAATACGAATCCGTGAAGAGCGTACAAATGCCTTATATCAGCTTACAAAAGAACTAAATACTATTTCGGGCTATCATGAAGTTATAAAAAGAGCAGTAGAATTTATTCTGAAAAATTTTAATCTGGAAAGTGCTATCGTTGTAAAAGATGATACGAATCAATCGGTAATTGAGTCCTCTAAAGACTCATCCATCCGGATAGGAGAAAACGAACTGAGCATTGTGAGCTGGGTACAAAAAAATGCCATCAAAGCCGGAAAATACACAAATACACTTCCTTCTAATGAATACACGTATTATCCACTGACGGGCAGTAATGGTACGCTGGGGGTCATTGCTGTAAAACAAGCAAGTATTTTCACCCACGGCGAAGAGCAGTTTTGGGAGTCGTCGCTGGCACAAATAACGGGCAAGTATGAGCGTGAATTGTTGCGCAATGCGGCAAAAAAGACCTACATTCTCAGTGAGTCGGAAAAACTTTATAAAACCTTATTCAGCTCCATTTCGCACGAATTGCGCATTCCTATTGCAACCATTATGGGCTCATCGGAAACTTTATCGTCGCAAAACCTGACTGAACCGATAAAAAAAGAGCTGTATGCCGAAATAAATACCGCATCCATCCGGTTGAACAGGTTGGTTGAAAATTTGCTTAACATGTCGCGACTCGAATCGGGCAGAATAACTCCCAATCCCGACTGGTGCGATGCTCAGGATTTGGCGAACTCGGTTTCGGACTCGCTTAAACACGAGCTGGAAGCGTTCAAATTCAAGGTATCTATCCCTGCAGATATGCCTTTGCTGTTTGTCGACTTTGGATTAATGGAACAGGTATTGCACAATCTGATTTTGAATGCTACTCAGAATGCTCCCGCAGGCAGTACTATTGAATTGAAGGTATTTATGAATAATTTATGGTTGAGCATTCAGGTTATCGACCGGGGAACAGGCTTTCCCGAGACGGAACTTGCAGCTGTTTTCGATAAATTTTACCGTGGAAAGAATGCTAAAGCCGGTGGAACAGGTCTCGGATTATCGATAGTAAAAGGATTTGTGGAGGCTCAGGGCGGAACCGTTGCCGCAGCAAACAACGAACACGGAGGAGCGGTTTTTACCCTGAAAATGCCAACCAAACAAATGGAACTGATGCAAGAGAAGGAATAAGCATGGAATCAAGTGTATTGATCTGTTCCTTCAAATTACAATGCACACAGAAAACACGGATTGGACGAAAAAACAGAATAATAAAATCAACTATACATATTCTGTAATTAGTTTATATTATTTTGATCTGCCCCTAAATCCCCTAAAGGGGACTTTTGCCGCGTGAAAAAGTTGATTTTTTTTGCACATATCGCACTTCGATAGCCCCCTTTAGGGGGTTGGGGGCAGTTAAAACAGTGTTTTTTTATATAAAATATTTATGGCGCGTACTTATTATGTTTGATTTATATCGTCCGATGCCTCGGATTATCGATTTTGATTAAGAAATCAATCGTCAGACCCCTCGGATCATCGATTCGCATTAAGAAATCGATCGTCCGAGGGGTCTTCTTAACTACCCACATTAAGAAATCGATCAGCAGACCCCTCGTATTAACTACCGAGGTTAACAAATCGATCGTCCGACCCCTCCGCTTAACTACTCACATTAAGATATCGATCGTCCGAGGGGTCTTCTTAACTACTCACATTAAGATATCGATCGTCTGACCCCTCCGCTTAACTATTCACGTTAAAAAAAAATATTCATTCGACCTCTCGCATTAACTGTTTTTATTTAAAAACCGATCAGAAGAGGGACAGTTTTATTATTTCAGACATCCAAGAACATCAATGAAGGTGTAGATCTGCGACCTTGATTTGCGTTATTCCTATTTCGGATGCTTATATTCCACTAAACCGGTACCCGATTCCGGATTCTGTGATCAGCAATGTTGGTTTCGACGGATCGTCTTCTATTTTTTTACGAAGCTGGGCAATAAATACCCGGAGATATTGCGTTTGCTCAGTATACCCATACCCCCATATTTCTTTCAGAATATAAGTATGAGTCAACACACGCCCTTCGTTTTTAGCCATTAAAGCCAGCAACGAAAATTCGGTGGAAGTAAGTTTGATTATTTCAGCATTTTTGTACGCCAAATGTTTATCCAGATCAATGGTCAGGTTGCCAAATTCCAGCCGGGCCTCCTGTTGGCGTGAATTCTGCCGCATAGCCACCCGTATACGAGCTAGTAACTCACCGGTTCTGAATGGTTTGGTCAGATAATCATTTGCTCCCCTATCCAGCGCCTTGATGATATATTCCTCCGAATTTCGTGCCGACAGAATAATCACCGGATTTGTAAACCACTCGCGCAGTTTCTTCAGCACATCAAGTCCGTCCTGATCGGGCAGTCCGAGATCCAGAATAATCAGCGCCGGGTTAAACGATGCCGCCATGGTGCATCCGTCTTTACCGTTATCGGCCTCAATAATTTTATAATCGTTGGCCGATAATGTTATTTCGAGTAATCTGCGTATCTGTATTTCGTCGTCGATAATCAGAATAGTTTGTCTTGCATCCATAAGTATGACTGGTTTTTATATACCGTAATTTTTTATCTCTTTATTTGTCTCCGGCTTTGGGGTTTGCATTCGAGAAACTCAGATAATCGTCCATCTTCAGGGTTTCGGTAGGTATCTCTATGCTGAATTTTGCACCATGCGGAATATTATTCTCCACCTTCACAGTGCCGCCGTGAGCCTCCACAAAACCTTTTACTATCGATAATCCGAGTCCTGTACCCCCCGCTACTTTCGTCCCCGACCGATAAAACTTGGTAAACAAGCGGGTCAGATCTTCGTCCGTAAAGCCTTTTCCGTTGTCGGAGATAATAATTGTTGTACAATTATTTACATAACTTACCTGAACCGAAATTGTTGAGTCGGCCGGTGTATACAAAGTTTCATTATGCAGCATATTAAACAATGCCTGTTCAATAAGCCCTGCATCCAGCTTCACAATCGGGAAATCTTCCTGAATGTCCAGTTGAAGTTTATGTGTGGACAATTCCTTTTCCAGCCAGTTCAGCGGACTGTTTATCAGTTCGCTTATCTCGCACCAATCCGGTTTTATTTTCAACATGCCCGACTCCAGCCGTTGCATATTCAATAAATTATCGATCAAACGGTTTAACCTGAATGCAGAACTGGAAATCTGACCCACCAATTCCTGTTTATCGGCATCGGAAATATTCGATTCTTTTTGCATCAGATTGTCCGACGCACCCACAATGGTGGCAATAGGCGTCCGCAACTCGTGCGACAACGAATCGAAAAGCGTCTTGTATAATTTAATCGTGTTGTGTCGCTCCTCTTTTTGGCGTTCAAGCTTTTCGAATTGCCTGACCCGCGACGTAAACACGCCGTTAATCAATGCAATAACAAAGTACATCATCAGAAGCAGAATGTCTTCGGATTTACTAACGTAAAACGTAAAATGCGGAGGTATAAAAAAGTAATCCCATATCAGTGCACTCATGGTGGCAGCCATCAGCACCGGATATAGCGAGAAAAAAATAGCCAAAACGGAAACCGTGGTCAGCAGCAACAGTGCCACACTGCGATAACCTATAAAATCGATACTGATATAACAAACCAACGCTACAACTATTACTGACAGATTACTTATTATAAACTGCTTGGGTAGACTTTGTTTGAAATATTGTAGTTTCATATTTTATGTTTTATGTTCAGCACTTTTTAAATCGGGCTTAATAAGACCAAGCAACTCTTCGATGCAAAAGTTATACGCCAGTATCTTCCCTACAAGTATAAACTCTTGCGATTTATCATTTTTGGTTGACAAATTATCCATTAATCTGAAGCATTGAGTTCTTTCCATTTCCAAACTGGAAATGAGCTCTTCAATTGAATTCTTCATCGGTACAAAATTAAAAAGATTTATTGATTTCAACTTTCTTTTGAGACATTTATGGTGATAATTATTATAATGTATTTTGATTTGAACAAAATAGCCAATAGCAATGCTCTTTATCTCAATCGGGTTTTCCGGTTTTTTACAGCATAAAACAAAACAGACAGAACCGGATACAAAGATGGTTCAATACTTATAAAGCCTGCATAAAGATTTATTTCTGCAACATAAAGATTTTATAAAGAGCCTGAGTAAATCTTGTTTTAAACCATTCAGCTTCTAAAACAAGGCAATTTTACAGTGTATTTTTGTACTTTTGTGCTTCAAAAATATAAATACCATCCTCTTGAACAACTTGAACGAAAATCAACCTATATACATCGACGAATACGATTACCCACTTGCCGACGAACGGATAGCCAAGTTTCCACTGCCGCGCCGGGATTCATCCAAATTACTGCTATATAAAAATGCAACGATATCCGAGAGCACTTTTTCTGATATTGCGGAATTCCTGCCCGAAAACAGCTTACTGGTCTACAACAATACACGTGTGATCCAGGCTCGCTTGATTTTCTTCAAAGAAACCGGTGCCCGCATCGAAGTTTTCTGCCTGGAACCGCTTACCCCTGCCGATTATGCGCAATCGCTGGGTGCTACGTCGGAATGTATTTGGAAATGTATGGTTGGGAATCTGAAAAAATGGAAAGAAGGACGACTGAGTAAAACAATTGCTTTTGACGGAAAAACCTGCACCTTCGAAGCCGAATTGTTACACACCGAAGGCAATACGCACAGCATTCATTTCAGATGGGATAATGCCGATATTCATTTTGCCGACATATTGGAAAAAGCAGGCGAACTACCCATTCCGCCCTACCTCCACCGCAAAACAGAAGAAAGCGACCTCACTACCTATCAAACTGTTTATTCAAAAATAAAAGGATCGGTGGCAGCACCTACGGCAGGCTTACATTTTACCCCCGAAGTGTTCGAAAGCCTCAAGCCAAAGCATATCGAAACCGAAGAGCTCACACTGCATGTCGGAGCCGGAACATTTCAACCGGTAAAAACACGCGACATTGCCGAACATCACATGCATACCGAAGTAATCTCGGTAAAACGCAGCACCATCGTACACTTACAACAAAAGTTGGGAAACATCATTGCTGTGGGAACCACTTCGGTACGAACGCTGGAAAGTTTATATTTTATCGGTGCAATGTTACAGCAAGATGCTGTTTCCGAAATTGCTGAAAAAGGTTTTCATGTACCTCAATGGGCACCTTACGAAGGAAAAACGGAGATATCGACTTTCGACGCTCTGCAAAATATCCTGGATTATCTGGATAAAAATAAGTTGACAACACTGCATGCCGATACGCAGATTATGATTAAACCCGGCTATGAGTTTCACCTTATCGACGGCATGGTAACCAACTTTCACCAACCAAAAAGCACTTTACTCCTGCTTGTTTCGGCATTTGTAAAGGGAAACTGGAGAGAAATTTACGATTATGCGTTGGCTAACAACTTCCGGTTTCTGAGTTATGGGGATAGTTCGTTGTTGATGAAGTGATGGTTTGATTCATATCCGGCATCAGTTTAGTTTGGTACTATCAAACGATAATAGCTGCCGGGAATCACCCTGCATATTGCTCCCGATATAGGGCATTGAGACTCTAATAATTGTTCCTCGTCCGGAAGCGGTTTTTAGTTCAAATTGTCCCTCAAGAAGTAAAACACTTTCTCTCATCAACATCAAACCGTTAGATGTAATCGCAAGCGTGTCGTCAAATTTAAAACCGATACCATCATCTGCAATTTCAAATATAAGATTGTTTTCAATCACCTGTAAACTAAGATTTACTTCAGTAGCTTTCGAATGTTGTGCAATGTTAGCCATAGCACTCTGAAATACCTTAAATAAAACGGTGGACTCATTTTGGTGTAATTGCACATCCGGTTCGGGACTATTAAACTCACATTGAATTTGATTACTCAATTCAAATTCTGAAATATACAATTTTATAGCCTCTGTGAATCCCATGAGGTGAAGCACTTCATGCCTGAGCCCGCTCATTAGTTTCACCGAGTTGGCCAGCGACTCTCCTGCAATGTCATAAGCGCGATTTAATTTTTCAAACAAATCATCTGATATCAATTGAAAATCTTTATCAACCACTTTCTTTTTCAATAAGCCTATATCCATTTTCAAAGCTGCAAGAGTTTGATTTAGTTCATTATCAATCCTGTCAGCTAAAAGTACTTTTTCTTCTTCTCCTACATTTTGCAAGTGCGAAGCAAACCGCCTCAACAAACCCTGAGATTCCACCAGTTTTTTCTCAGCTAGTTTTTTATCGGTGATATCATTAATCACTGTCAATGTACATTTCTCATTGTTTATGTTTATGATTTCGCCCGATATCTCACCCATAATTCTTTCCCCGGATTTTTTTTGAAACGGAAATTCAACATTGCTTGCAGCCCCCGTTTCATTTAGTAGTTCAATAAAATGACCTCGATCGGCAATATTTGCCCATATATGCAATCCTTCAGTTGTTTTTCCTGTAGCTTCCATTGCATTATAGCCTAATATTCGTTTAAAACCATCATTCACCTCTACAATTTTACCATCCGACAATCGTGCTAACATAATGGCATAAGGAGCTGAATGAAATGCTTTCGAGAATTTTTCTTCCTGCGTACTAATATCACTCAGCAATCGCTTATTGACCATGAGGGTTAGAAAAAACACAAGTAGGAGAAGCAATATTTGATAGGATACAATAACAAACATATCAAATCCTCTGCCATGAAAATAATCTAAAGAAAGATCGTTGCTTAAAAAGAAATGACAAATCCGGGCAATATTGACCAGAGACAATAAAAAAAATACTATCCCCACATAAAAATACATCCGCTGAAATAGTCTGGTCTGCTTAAACAGAAGTAACCAGGCACATTGCGAAGTCATACAAAGGTAGGCAACCGCCATATTGAGATTTCGAATGGCTAAATTGGGCTTGGTAAATGTAAAATAAACATGAATACTAAAAAAAATGATCGTCAGCACAACATTGTGTAATTGATTACTTTTCTTGCCCGTAAAATGCTCAAGCCCTACCAATCCGAAAATACCCCCTACAATAGTCAACAAATTGGCAATGTCTATGGAAATAAAATCAGAAATACAACCTCGAAGAAAGATCAGAGCAACACCCAAAACCTGAAGAAAGCCACTCAACACTAAATATTCTACTCCTCTGAAACGATTACGGGTCTGATACCAAAGAAGAATCATAACTATCTGACATACTATAGCGGTAAGTAGATAATCAAAGAAAATCGTTCTTAAATCTAATTCAATCATAAAATCAGGATTTTAATCCATTCGTCTACTCAAAAGAACAAGCACTGGAGAATTTGAATTGATTACAACAATCATTTAGACTGCAAACGTACAAAATAATAGTAAACACACAAACTTTTATGCGAATTTGTCACATAAGAAAACTAATTAAAGACAATACGGATTATTTGCACAAACTCACATTATGAATCCAAAGTTCGTTTGTTCTATTCAGCTGATCATTGCTATATTAATATTAAATCGATTTACAGTCCTTGCACAAACATCACATTTTTCGTACTTTTGTGCCACTTTTCAGTTCAACACACCATCAGCTCAACGATAACAACTTTATGGAAAAAATTATCATCCTCGATTTCGGTTCACAAACCACACAATTAATTGCTCGTCGCTTACGCGAGCTCAATGAATATTGCGAAATTCTACCTTACAACAAGTTTCCCGAACAAACCGATAATATCAAAGGAGTTATTCTTTCCGGAAGTCCGTTTTCGGTATACGATCCCACAGCATTTAAAACAGACTTAAGCTCTATCCGCGGAAAATTTCCCGTATTAGGTATCTGTTACGGTGCGCAGTTTATGGCTTTTACTTCCGGCGGCAATGTAGAATCAGCAGGATCGCGCGAATATGGTCGCGCTAATCTTTCATTTATCGACCCGAATGATGCTTTACTGAAAGGTATTAAGTCCGGCTCACAAATATGGATGTCACACGGTGACTCTATCACCCGGATTCCTGATACATTTAAAAAGATTGCCAGTACCGACGATGTGGAGCTGGCGGCTTTTCACATCGAAGGTGAACAAACCTGGGGCGTACAGTTTCACCCCGAAGTATTTCACACCATCGACGGAACCACCTTATTGGATAATTTCCTCAACATTTGCGAATGTTCTAAGGAATGGTCACCAGCCTCGTTTGTAGAAAGCACAGTAGCCGATCTGAAAAAGCAATTGGGCAATGACAAAGTGGTGCTAGCTCTCTCTGGTGGTGTCGATTCATCGGTAGCTGCCGTATTGCTCAACAGAGCCATTGGCAAAAACCTTACCTGTGTTTTTGTCGATCATGGTTTACTCCGCAAAAATGAGTTTGAAAATGTAATGAAAGATTACGAGCACCTTGGTTTGAACGTAATCGGAGTAAACGTAAAAGAGCGTTTCTACAAAGCGCTGGCAGGTGTTTCCGACCCGGAAAAGAAACGTAAGATCATCGGTTCAGGCTTTATCGATATATTCGACGAAGAAGCTCATAAAATAAAAGATGTAAAATGGTTAGCGCAGGGCACCATTTATCCCGATATTATCGAATCACTATCTATTACTGGGACGGTGATTAAATCGCACCACAATGTGGGCGGACTCCCCGAGAAAATGAATCTGAAGCTTTGTGAACCTTTACGCTTACTTTTCAAAGATGAAGTACGCCGCGTAGGGGGGCAGCTTGGCATGATGCATCACCTTATCAAACGTCAACCTTTTCCAGGACCGGGGTTGGCAGTGCGCATTCTAGGTGATATTACCGCTGAAAAAGTACGTATTCTGCAAGAAGCCGACGACATTTTCATCAGTGGACTGCGCGAATGGAATCTATACGACAAAGTTTGGCAAGCGGGGGTTATTCTGCTTCCTGTGCAATCGGTTGGTGTAATGGGCGACGAACGTACGTACGAAAACGCTGTTGCACTCCGCGCCGTAACTTCTACCGATGCCATGACAGCTGACTGGGCACAACTTCCTTACGAGTTCCTGGCCAAAATGTCAAACGAAATTATCAATAAAGTGAAAGGTGTAAACCGGGTAGTATACGATATTAGCTCTAAACCACCCGCAACTATTGAGTGGGAATAATGATACTTCACGATATTAGCCTTCGGCGTTATTTATACTTCGTATGATATTAGCCTCCGGCGTTATTAGCTTCGCGATATTTATTGTTATTGCGCAATATTTATTGTTATTCATTGAATAATTTCAAAGTGCAGTCTTAGTTTCTAAGATTGCACTTTGTGTATTCAGTAATTTGAGGTTAACTTTGCACTTCAATTATAAATTGTGCATTATCCATTATGAATTATGTTGATTGATACCCATTCCCATATATATTCCGAAGAATTTGATGCCGATCGCACAGAAGTTATTCTACGTGCCAAAGAAGCAGGTATCCAGCAAATCATCCTGCCAAATTGCGACAGCAGTACATTACAACCAATGCTGGCTTTGGAAGCTGAATATCCCGATTACTGCTATGCTGCAATTGGCTTACATCCAACCAGTGTAAAAGAAGATTACGAAACCGAACTGGCTTTGGTAAAGTCAGAACTGGAGCGCCGGAGCTATATTGCCGTGGGCGAAATAGGTATTGATTTGTATTGGGACAAAACTTTTCTGGATCAACAAACAAAAGCATTTCAACAGCAAATCGACTGGGCACTGGAGTATAAGTTACCTGTGATCATTCATACCCGCGATTCATTCCGCGAAACCATGAATGCCTTAGCACCATATAAAAACAGTGAACTTAAAGGAGTGTTTCATAGTTTCACAGGTAGCATTGAGCAGGCGCAGGAAATTATAAACTTCGGAGGATTTTTACTGGGCATCAACGGTATTGTTACATTCAAAAACTCCGGTTTGGCTGCTGTAGTATCGCAAATCGACCTTAGGCACATCCTGCTCGAAACAGATTCACCTTACCTCACACCCGCTCCACACCGCGGCAAACGCAATGAAAGTGCCTACGTGCAACTCGTTGCTAATAAACTAGCTGAAGTGTACAATTGTTCTATAGAAGATATAGACCGCCAAACGACCCAAAATGCGAAAGACTTATTCTCAATTTAATTCTGCCATTCTTCAATCTTAATTTTCGTATCTCGGTTTATTTTTATACATTTGCGCTTCCAAAAAATACGGAGAGGTGCTCGAGTGGTTGAAGAGGTACGCCTGGAAAGCGTATATACCCCTAAAGGGTATC
>Ga0302173_10001505_pt1 | contig 11613 bp, 12 predicted proteins | sample I_Fen_N3_1_FD_198785 | JGI IMG/M metagenome (GOLD analysis project Ga0302173, IMG submission 198785) | Peat permafrost microbial communities from Stordalen Mire near Abisko, Sweden - I_Fen_N3_1 | ecosystem: Environmental > Terrestrial > Soil > Wetlands > Permafrost | place: Sweden: Abisko... | reverse complement strand
ATGAAGCAAAGGAGTTAAAGATAAAATACAGAAATTACTTATGTAGATAAGAATGCAAATAAATTCGGCAATATAAAAAATAACGGGTCAGTTTTAGAAAAAAGGAGTGTGGTCATATGTACAAACCAATTGAAAATAGAGTAGTTCATTTGAGTAAAAATTTAATGGGGTTTAATATAAGTTTATTGATTTTAGTTTTTTTGGTCATTGGTATGGATTATATGGGATATTTAGGGACAAATTTGTCCTTTCGGGCAATCAAAGGCATTGGCAAAGAATTTGGTAATGTAACAATTATCATCGCCATAATTGCTTTTATGAATTATGTGCTGCGGGAAATTTATCTTAAAATCACACGTGATAAAATTGCTCTTTCGCAAACGCTAAACCGCTTATACAAGAGTCTAATGAAAGATATTCGGTTGCTGCATCCTTTGGCTGGTACGGTGGCACTTTATGCAGGGATCTTGCATGTTTATTTTGTCTGGTTTCGTGGTGTACACAATTTTAATATTAGTATTGTTTTTGGCATTTTGGCACTTTTGCTATTATTATTTTTATTGTATATAGGACATAAAATTCGCTTGATGCCGCAAAATAAACAGTTGCGAACGATCCATAAAATGATGGCATATTCATTTTTGGTCTTTTATGTTTTACATATTGCCATAAAAGGTGATTGAGTGTAGCAAGGAACGTATGGGAGGAATTGTTATGAAACAAGTAAGCACGACATTTGAAACTTTTTTTAAAGAAGCTCCGGAACACGCTCAGGTTTGGCTTGATGCTGTAAAAAAATTAGATGATGCCAGTACCTTGGATGCAAAAACAGAAGAAATTGCTTATATTGCAGTACTTAGTACGGTTGGACTATTGACGGGTCTGCCATTTCACGTAAAACATGCAAAAGAATTAGGCGCAACAAGAGACGAAATAAAAAGTGCAGTTTTGCTGCCACTTCCTGCCGTTGGCAATAAAGTGATTGCGGCCTTACCAATAGCGCTACATGCCTATGATGAAGAAGCATAAGGAACCGTTGTTTGTAGAAAAGACGAACTCGCCCCCAATATGGCGGGTTCGTCTTTTTTACGAAATGCTGATTGCTGTATAAATTATATTGACTATATGTGCTTCCTATAATAAAATAACATATAATACATATATGTTATTTTATTATGAAATCAAGACGAAACCTCCATGAGCCATGGAGGCGATTGGAGAAAGATTTGATTTTGTGTTGAAATAGGGAAAGCAGGGGATTGTAGGATGAAGTATAAATTCAGCAAAATAATATCTTTAGGAATGAGTTTATTACTGCTGGGGGGATTGTTAACTGGCTGCGGATTGAGTCAATCCGCCGAAGAATCTTCAGCAAATAAAGAAAAAACGCAAGTTAAAACATATGTAGTTGCAACGCGCGGGACGATGAAACCATTTACCTATTTAGATGAGAAAGAACAACTTACGGGATATGATATTGAAATTTTGAAAGAAGTAGAAAAACGGAACCCGCAGATTCATTTTGAATTTAAAACCATGAGTATTGAGAGTGCTTTTGTAGCGATCGGTTCAAGTCAAGTTGATTTGATAGCCAATCAGATGGCTAAAAATCCGGATCGTGAGTCAAAATATATTTTTACCGATATACCGAATAATTATACAAGTACAAAATTGGCAGTCAAAGGTAATCGGCAGGATATTCAAACCTTAAAAGATATGGAAGGGAAAACTATGATTTTGACGCCAACAAGTGAAATTGCGCGCAAAATTAAAGATTACAATGACACGGCGGCTGTACCAATTAAGACAATATTTACCGATAAAGGGTCTTCTGAAGCTTTAAATGTTGTAGCTACAGGGCGTGCTGATTCGGCTCCATCTTATGAAGTGAATGTAAAAGAAGTGCGTGAAACATTGGGGGTTGATGTCAATTGCGTAGGACCGGTATTATCAAGTGTTCCAACGTATTATATTTTGCGGCAGGATGAATCTGGGCAAGAATTGGTCAAAATCCTCAATAAAACGATTCAAGACATGAAAGATGATGGTACCTTACGTAAATTGTCGGAACAATTTTTGGGGTCAGATTATACAGATAAAGTAGAGTAAGATTGCATAAGGAGTTAAAAATGAGTATAAAAAAAGATGTTTTTTCTGAAATCGAAACCATTTATCCGGAACTGGTAGAACTGCGACACCAAATTCATGCAAATCCAGAATTGAGTTATGCTGAATTTGCTACGGCTGCCTTAATCGAAGAACAATTGAAAAAATGGGAGATCCCTTATGTTCGTTTACCAGACAGTACAGCGATTGTGGCAACGATTCGCGGGCAGTCCAAGCAAAGTCCCTGTATCGGTATTCGTGCAGATATGGACGCATTGCCAATTGAAGAAGCTGCGAATGTATCTTATCAATCCCAAAACAAAGGAATTATGCACGCCTGTGGGCATGATATTCATACCGTAAATTTATTGGGGAGTGGCTATGTCTTAAATCAATTAAAAAACCGCTTTGCCGGTTGTGTTAAATTGGTCTTTCAACCCGCTGAAGAAGTGGGCGGTGGAGCAAAAGAATTGATTGATTATGGTGTCTTAGATAATCCAAAAGTATTAGCTTTTTTGGCGATGCATGTCTCGGAAGATGTCCCGATTGGGAAAATCCGTGTTAAAGCTGAGGAGATGATGCTGGCATCTTGTAGATTTCATATTACCTTGCGTGGTCGTGGTGGTCATGCTTCAGCACCGCATCAAACGGATGATATTGTTTTAGCAGCGGCAAAGTTAATTTTAGAAATACAATCGATTCCGACAAGAAAAATAAATTATCTAGAACCAGCTGGTATCACCATTACCATGATTCATGGGGGCGAACGGGAAAATATTATTCCCAAAGAATTGACTCTTGCGGGAACAATACGTACGCAGGATAATTCGCTGCGATTTAAGATACAAAAACATATAGAAAAAATTATTGAAGTACAAGAACTTTTGACGGGTGTGCACGGGCAGGTAGAGTTTCGTTTAGGTTCAAGTGCAGTTTATAATGATCCTGCACTAACAAAAGAATTTATTGGTATAGCACGAGACGTGTTAGGTGAAGATAATGTAATAAAAGCTAAATTCCCTAATAATGGATCGGAAAATTTTTCGCGATTTTCAAGCCTGATTCCATCGGTGTTTTTCCGTGTTGGTGTCACAGATGGTCCAATCGAAAAAGTGTCTCCGACCCATAGTTCGGCATTTAGGGCAGCGGATTTGGCACTTAAAACGAGCGTAGCCGTAACCACTGTGGCTGCAATTGAGTTCTTACAAAATAGGCTAAAGCAAATATAGATTTAGCGTGGGTTTTTATTATCGCTAAAAATAAATGGTAGAATTCACAAGGAACTCTACCGTTTATTATGTAAGTTATATATATGCATTAAAGAAATTACATCTAGCCTATCAGTCTACCAGAAATGGGGTATATGACGATTGCCATATATAATAATTCATGCAACGTATATAGGGGTTATTGTTTTTCATCACTACCTGGTTTTTTCTTTTCTTTGCAGCAATCATCGTCTTGAGCATCGTTTGTATGATTTGTATCTGTTGACGTAAAGCCTACGTTAGGCGGAATATTTTGTATTGGCTTAATCGCTGAAGTTGCAGAAACAAAGGATATGTTGGATAAATAAAGTAATGCAAAAGATAATACTACGATTATTTTTTTTGACATACGGGCACCTCCTTTCCTTCAAATAAAAAAAACAGAGTCCTTGGCAGGCCAAGTCTCTGTTTTTCAGTCAACTTTAATAATGTATTTCATTAATGGTATGATATCATAGCACAAAAATTTGTCAATAGTTTTTGTGATTAAAAAATAGAACAAAAGTGTATTGACAGTGGGTTTATATTGTAATATAATTTGGTGAAAACATAACAATAACAATATAATGTTAATGGCTCATCAGATAACTGAAGGCAAAGTGTAGTTTACGCTTTGCCTTTTTTGCATTGTTTTTTATATATAGAACGCATTAAAGAAAGTACATCGAGTCTATCAGTCGTCAAGAATGGTGTTTTTTTTCAGCTGATTCGTTAAAATACGAAAGGCTAGAGGACTATTTTAGTTCCTCTAGCCTTTTGTATTTTCAAATTATCCAGTCATATGATTTTAGCGAATATTAGGAGGCGGTACATGTATGAAAAAAGTATGGAAGCAGATTTTAAGCCGAGGCATTGATCTATCAGGATTAGTGGTTTTTTTCTTTTTGTGGGAATTTGTTCCTCGCTTAGGGTTGGTAAATGAACAATTCATTCCACCGTTATCAAAGGTGCTGCTTTATTTGTGGAAGCTAGCCAGTGATGGTTCATTATTTATGCACACGGCAGCGAGCTTGCAGCGGATGGGACTTGGTTTATGTTTGGCAATATTGATTGGCGTGCCGTTAGGAATGTTTTTAGGTGGGGCAGCATCTCCTACGTTTTCGAAACAACTAAAGCCGTTACTTAAAATTTTAGGGCAAATCAATGCGTTTTCCTTGTTTCCACTTTTTATTTTGTTTTTTGGTATTGGTGAATTTGCCAAGATTGCTATTATTTTTTGGTCCACAGTCTGGCCGGTTTTATTTACGACTATTTTGGGTGTTCAGCAAGTCGATCCGCTTTATATAAAAAGTGCTCGTTCTGTTGGTGCGGATCGGTTGACTATTTTTCGTAAGGTGATTTTGCCAGGAGCCGCTCCCGTCATTTTTACAGGAATACGCTCGGGAGCAACACAGGCTTTTTTAATGTTGATGGCTGCCGAAGAAGTGGGGGCGAAAGCTGGGCTTGGCTGGATTATCTTAAACTCAGCAGTTAATAGTATTATGCCTCGGTTGTTTGCCGCCGCTATCGTGATTGCAATATTGGGCTTGGCCATCAATTATTTTATTTTGTTTTTAGAACATACTATTGTTGATTGGAATCCAGAACCATGAGCAATAGCAGGTCTGACAAATCATAAAAATGTAAAGGAGAGAACTTTTATGGAAGGTATTATTCGAAAAATCGCCGCAGGGTCTTTAAAGTATGGCAAAAAAAATAGCATTGCAGATTTATTAAACAAATTTACGGCTGTTTTGCGGCATAGTATTTCGCTTTTCGTTTTTGTGGCAATTTGGGAAATTGCACCGCGGGTCGGACTTGTCCCCGAAACATTTGTGGCCCCGCCATCCGTTGTTTTACAGACGTTAGTAAAGTTAGCAGCAGATGGTGTTTTGTTGCCGCATATAGAAATCAGTTTATTTAGAGCTGTTAGTGGTTTTGTTTTGGCTGCTATGATAGGAATTCCTCTAGGATTTTTTCTCGGCGGACGGTTTAGATTGTTTGAACGTATTTTAAATCCCGTCCTTCACTTATTACATGCGGTAAATCCGTTTTCACTTTTTCCTGTATTTATTTTGTTATTTGGTATTGGTGAGTTTTCCAAAGTTGCAATTATTTTTTGGGTTTGCTTATGGCCTGTTTTGTTGAATACAATCACGGGTATAAAAAATGTAGATACCTTGTTGATTAAGTCCGCAAGATCCATGGGAGTTAAAGGCTTAGATTTGTTTTTAAAGGTAATTCTGCCGGGGGCTTCCGTAAATATTTTTCATGGGTTAAAAACAAGCTGCGGTACAGCATTTTTTATTTTGATTGCGGCAGAGATGATAGGTGCCAGTAACGGTTTAGGTTGGCTGGTGTTTAATGCACAAACAAATTATCAGATCCCAAAATTATTTGCGACAACTGTAACGATAGCAAGTTTGGGACTTTTCTTGAATTATTTATTTATACGGTTAGAACATAAATTAATTAAATGGAAAGATGATACTGTGCAATATTGAAAACAGGGAGGCATAGGGTGATATGGTTATTAAAAAACGTGTAAAGCTCATTTTGATAGGTTTATTGGGAATTGCGTTTAGTGGAACGATTGCTTATGGAGCGAATCTGGCGAATCAGCAGCAAAGTGCTACGGTTGACATTCGTGATGGACTTTTTCCAATTCGTACTTGGTCTAAGACGGATTGTTCGTCGACACCTTGGGTTGTAACCGATCAACTTGGTTTTTTTAAAGAAGAAGGTCTCAAAGTTGTTTATACAGGTGATACCCAGCCAGCTCAACAAATCCCTTCTATTTTAAATGGAGATAATGATGTAGGCAGTGCGCATCCGAATACAATTTTAGTGGCAGTTAATGGTGGGGCGCCACTTAAAGGGGTTGTCATTGGCGGGATTGATCCTCTGCCAGAACAAGATCCGAAGCTGCGGCATATGTTTTGGTATGTAAATCCAGAAAAAACGCCCAATGTTCATACTTTTGCTGATTTACAAAAATTGGAGGGGAAAATCAAAACTACAGCTGCTACCCGCAATATATGTACAGATTTTTTAACAAATAGCATTGCGGACCGAACTGGCGTCGATCGGGAAAAATTTGAGTGGGTAACGATGCCGGATATTCAAGCGGTTCAAGCCCTTAAACAGGGGATGGTTACGGTTTCTTCCGTGCATCCGCCTTTTTATAAATCAATGGAAGATGCTGGAATGGTAAAAATTGCCGATAGTTTAGATGCTGGGTTAGGTGTTACTGGCGGGCTCACCTATTACTATTTTACGGATGATTTTATTGCAAAAAATCCCGATATAATTCGACGCTTTTCTCGGGCTATAGCAAAAGGGCAGAGATGGTCCAATGAACATCCAGAAGAAGCAAGGAAGATGACGGAAGACTGGATTAAAGTACCGGTCAATGCAACACATTATTATGCAACGAGTACGACAATTGATGAATCACAAATTGACCCGTGGCTGCATGATTTGGAAGAGTATAATGTAATTCCAAAAGGTAAATTAAAATCTTCGGATATTGTAATTCATGATTTTGAATAATGGAAAGTACAGTTGGTATTCATTCGCTTGAAAACCGGTGGCAGTTTATCAGCAAAAAGCTGTTTTTATGAAGCTTTCCGGACGTTGGTTGTTAAGAAATTTGAATTGAAATTATCGGTTGGTGCAAAGGAAAGGAAGTTACTATGTATGACAAATATTGCAAATAGTGTCACTGAACTTATTGGCGGGACACCCTTGTTACGGTTAAATAAAGTAGGCGAAGCAGGTCGCGCTGAAGTCTGTGTCAAATTAGAATTGTTTAATCCTGGCGGCAGCATTAAAGACCGTATTGGTTTTAGTATGTTAAAAGCAGCCGAAGAACAGGGGTTATTGCAAGAAGGTACGGTTATTATTGAACCGACGAGCGGTAATACGGGGATTGCTTTAGCCTTGATTGCTGCGGCGAAAGGGTACCGGTTAATATTGACTATGCCGGATACAATGAGTGTTGAACGCAGGAGTTTGCTTAAAGTATATGGAGCGGAGCTAGTCTTAACTCCTGGGGCAGAAGGGATGAAGGGAGCTGTTTTAAAAGCAGAAGAACTGGCGGCAACCATTCCAAATTCGTTTATTCCGCAGCAATTCAATAATCCGGCGAATCCCCAGATACATAAGGCCACGACGGCAGAGGAAATCTGGAAGGATACGGATGGGAAAATAAATATCTTGGTTGCTGGAGTGGGCACCGGAGGTACAATTACTGGGGTTGCGGAAATTTTAAAGAAGCACAATCCAGCTATACAAATTGTAGCGGTAGAACCATTTTCCTCGCCGGTTCTTTCCGGTGGTGCAGTGGGACCGCATAAAATTCAAGGTATTGGCGCAGGTTTTATACCAAAAGTGTTTAATCGTGATTATATTGATGAAATTTATCAGGTGAAAGATGATGCTGCCATTGAAACGGCTAAATTATTGGCAAAAAAAGAAGGTATTCTGGTTGGAATTTCATCTGGTGCGGCTGCTTTTGCAGCGTTAGAGATTGCCAGACGACCGCAAAATATTGATAAATTAATTGTAGCGATTTTACCAGATACAGGAGAGCGGTATATTAGTACGGCTTTATTTAAAGATACAGAGCTTGTCTGACCATATTAAATGGAGGCCGAGTTTCCTTAGGGGAACTTGGCCTGATTTTTTTATATAGGCTGGCTTATTAATGATAGGAGTGGATTTTGCATGGCTGAAAACACAATCGAACGTATAGAAGAAAAAACGGATAAGATTATTGCTAAAAACATTCGCCGAGTTTATCAGATTAAAGCTACAGAAAATAATGCTGGACATGAATTTGAGGCGATTAAAGAATTGAATCTTGTGGTGAAACAAGGCGAATTTTTGGCGATTGTTGGACCCAGTGGCTGCGGCAAATCAACATTTTTAGACATGCTTGCTGGTTTAGAAAAGCCGACGTCGGGTGAAATCTTTATGGATGATAAAAAAATAACGGGACCGGCTTTGGATCGTGGGATTGTATTACAGGGATATGCATTATTTCCGTGGCGGACAGTAAGAAAAAACGTGGAATTTGGTTTAGAAATAAAAAAAGTTCCTGAGAAAGAACGCTATGCAATTAGTGAACGGTATATTGATTTGGTAGGGTTGAGTAAATTTGCTGACCGATATCCTTATGAATTATCTGGCGGGATGAAGCAGCGTGTGGCAATTGCCAGAGCCCTAGCCTATGACCCGGATGTATTGCTGATGGATGAACCTTTTGCCGCGGTTGATGCCCAAACCAGGGAATCTTTACAGGAGGAATTGCTGCGTATTTGGGAAAAAACAAAAAAGACGATTGTATTTGTTACCCATGGGATTGATGAAGCTGTTTTTTTAGCAGATCGTGTAGCGGTCATGACGGCAAATCCCGGAACCGTAAAAGAAATTGTAACGATCGATTTGCCAAGACCGCGTGATGGAATACGTTCCTCGGCAGAGTTTGGCTGGGTAAGACATAAAATTTGGCAATTGCTGCAAAATGATACAGAATCCGCAGTGAAAGAAGGAATCGGCAATACAGATGTAGCAGGTTCGATCGCACCGACGGCATCTTTATAAAAGAAGGTATGGGGCATGGAACGAATAAATAAAATAACAGTGAAAGTATTACCTTATATGGGGATTTTTTGTTTTCTGAGCTTATGGGAGATACTGCCTCGCCTGGGATTTGTTGATGCACAATTTTTACCGCCGCTGTCCAGTATTTGCTTAGCAATACAAACACTCTGGCAAGATGGGCTTTTATATACGAATACAATTATCAGCCTGTGGCGAGTGTTGATTGGTCTTTTATTGGCAATTTTCATTGCGGTGCCATTGGGCTTTTTCTTGGAGGTTTTTTATCCGGAAATCTCCAAACGATTGGACGGGTTATTTAATTTATTAAGTCACGTCAATCCTTTTTCTTTGGCACCGCTTTTTATATTGCTCTTTGGCATAGGTGAGAAGGAAAAATTAGCGATTATATCGTTATCGGCGGTATGGCCAATTTTGTTTCATACAATTACAGGAATACGATCGGTGAATCCAATCTTAATTAAAACTGGCAAGTCCATGAATATATCAACAAGTGTTTTGATAAAAGATATTTTGTTCCCCGGAGCGTTGCCCATTATTATTACGGGTATCCGCTTGGGGGTGCAAATGTCGATGTTTATGTTGATTGCAGCTGAAATGATGGGAGCCGGGGCGGGACTTGGCTGGCTGGTACATAATTCAGCGATGGTATATCAGATTCCACGGCTCTATGCTGGTGGGGTTTTTATCATCTTATTAGGCATGAGTTTAAATAAGATCATTTTGTGGTTTCAGACCTATAGTTGGTTTTGGCAAGAACGAACGGGCGTAGCCGAACAAACACATATAAAACGGCGGCACAAGCAGGTGAGCAGCGTCGCCGTGTTTTGTTTTATGTTCATTTTCAGCGGAGTTCTTTTCTTTGGTGGAAATGAAGTACATAAAATCAATACACAGGTGCGGACGCTGCCGATGAATCATGATATGTATCAGCACAGTGCTGGCATGGAGAAGGGGGCTGAAACTACAGAGCCGCAAAAAGCATATGTACCCAATTTTAAGGCTGATGAGGATAAACATAAATAAAAGTGGATAGGAGACGGCATATGTATCGCACTAAAATAATATTGCAGCATAATTTGCCAATTATACTGTTTTTTTTACTTTGGGAAGTTGTTGCCAATAGTTCTTTGGTCAATCCAATGCTCTTGCCAGCTTTTTCAAAAGTAATCATGACGCTAGGGGGATTGTTTTATTCTGGTGAATTGTTGACCCATACTTTAATAAGTTTAGAACGTGCTTTGGGAGGATTCGTTGCGGCACTTGTTATTGGTATACCACTAGGCTTTCTAATGGGTGGCTGGTTTCGTACAACACAGACTGTCTTGGCACCTTTATTTGACATTAGTTCACAGGTCAACCCCTTTATTTTGTTTCACATTATTATTTTGTTTTTGGGTATAGGGGAAACGGCAAAGATCACGATTATTGCCTGGGTTTGCATTTGGCCGATTGTATTTAATACAGCGGCGGGGGTTCGAAATGTCGATGAAATATTATTAAAAGAAGCACGCTCTTTTGATTTAAAACGATGGAGTATTTTTTATAAAATAATTTTACCCTCGGCGGCGCGGTCTATTTTTACCGGAATACGAATTAGTGCAGGGTATTCATTTTTTTTATTGATTGCCGTTGAAGTTATGGGCGCGGATTCAGGCTTAGGATGGTTTATTCTATATAGTCAGGAGAATTATAATGTAGAGGCGATTTTTGCTGGAGCTGTTGTGATCGCCCTGTTAGGTGTAACAATGGATGCCGGAATTAAATATATTGAAAAGAAAATTATTATTTGGCAATAAATAAAGACGGCTATTATTATTTAGTGCAGTGCCCATACTGATTTGACATTCAAAACAGCAAACGGTGCTATAAATTTTGAAAATCTGTAAAAACGAGGGAAGTTGTATGCTGAAACTTATTTTTAAATCGTTATGGCATCATCGCATCCAAAATGCAGCCGTGATGTTTTCAATTGCGATTGGAGTTTGTTTAGCTTTTTCAGTATTGCTTATACAAGACGGTGTGTCGCAGGGGATGGAAATAGCCAAACAGCGGTTAGGTGCCGATGTTTTGGTGGTACCAGGAGATGCAAGCGTAGAGCCAGGGCAAATATTATATGGTGCATCACCTAGTAATATCTATATGCCCAAAAACATGGAAAGTAAGGTAGCAGCCATTGCAGGCGTTCATAAGGTTACAGCACAATTTTTCACACAAACTGTAACGGAAGAGTGTTGTGATATTGGCGAGGCGATACGACTGATTGGTTATGATGCGAAAACGGATTGGATCATTGAACCTTGGGTTAAAAATATAAAACAAACTGAATTAGCAGATAATGACATTATAGTGGGGGTAAATGTTCCGCTATTTTCCACTGATATGATCAATATTTTAGGCAAATCGTTTCATGTTGCAGCTGTCATGGAACAAACAGGGACGGGATTGGATAAGTCGATCTTTATGAATATTGATACAGCACGTCAACTGGCGCTGGAGTCACCACAACTGGCATCTGTATGGAATGAACATAATCAGGCCCCAAATTTAATTTCCAGCATTCTGGTTGAGATAGATGGAAGTGCTGATATAAAAAAAATCCATTCAGATATTCAGAAATTAGGCAATGTACAGG
>Ga0302173_10001500_pt1 | contig 11627 bp, 12 predicted proteins | sample I_Fen_N3_1_FD_198785 | JGI IMG/M metagenome (GOLD analysis project Ga0302173, IMG submission 198785) | Peat permafrost microbial communities from Stordalen Mire near Abisko, Sweden - I_Fen_N3_1 | ecosystem: Environmental > Terrestrial > Soil > Wetlands > Permafrost | place: Sweden: Abisko... | reverse complement strand
TAAGTATAGGTTTAAGCAGTTTTCTTGCTCTGCTAAGTTGCGAACCGACAGTTGAATCTTTTAAGTTTAAAATATTAGCAACTTCTGAAATACTATAATCCTCATAATAATACAATAGAACGATACTTCTATATTTTAAGGGTAGCATTAGCACTGCTTCAATTATTTCATTATCTTCTTTAGTAATATCAATAAAATCTCCTTCTAAAGGAGCTGTATTTTTAAAATATGCAGATTTTAGCTTGTCTTTACTTAAATTAATTGAAACTCTGATTAACCAAGCTTTTTCATGTTCTGTACTTTGAAAGCTTGGCTTTTTTTCAAGCAATTTAATAAAAACTTCTTGAGTTATATCTTCAGCATCACTTAAGTTTTTCGTATAAGAGAAAGAAATTCTGATTAACATATCAGAATATGATTCTATAAGATAAGGAATATAATTTTCGGTACCATAAAATTTATTCATAAGGTTATAACCTCCAGTCAATACTAATACGATTGATAACGCCAAAATTTTGCATTAGATGATAAATTATTTGATATGGGAAAATTTTGAGCAAATTAAAAGAGTAGAAATATTGATAATAGCTACAATAAAGTTCCCTATAATAATTTAAGGCACAATCAAAAAAATAACAAGTCCATCTGCTAGCATATTTTCTTTCATTTGCCTAAAAGATATTAATTTTCAAAGCGATGGAAAATTTTTGTATAAACCTACAAATTTATTCTGTAGATATATGAAAATATTTACATTGAAATTAAAGATGGTCTATAATGTTAATATGCAAAAAATAGATTTTGTTTTAATTGAGAGGAGAAAAAATATGGATGTAAAAATATTAGCAGATGATATAAAAAATAATATTCAAAAGGTGATAATTGGTAAGGATAAGGTTATTGACATTGTTGTAACTGCATTGATTTGTGGGGGACATGTCCTTTTGGAAGATGTTCCTGGAACTGGTAAGACTGTGCTTGCTAGAAGTTTAGCAAAATCAGTGGATTGTGATTTTAAGAGAGTACAATTTACACCAGATTTAATGCCTTCAGATTTAACGGGCATAAATTATTATAATCAAAAATTAGGTGAATTTACTTTGAGAAAGGGACCAGTTTTTACAAATATATTATTGGCAGATGAAATTAACAGAGCAACTCCAAGAACACAATCAAGCCTTCTTGAATGTATGGAAGAAACTCAAGTTTCTATAGATGGGACAACTTATATATTAGAAAAGCCATTCTTTGTAATAGCATCTCAAAATCCAGTGGAATCTCAAGGAACATTTCCTCTTCCAGAGGCTCAATTAGATAGATTTTTAATAAAAATAAATATGGGACATCCAACATTAGAAGAGGGAAAACAAATATTTAAAAGATTTATAGAAAATAATCCCTTAGAAGACTTAAAGAGTGTATGTAAAAAGGAAGACATAATAGAAGCGAGGGGAATTTCAAAAAAGATATATGTAAGTGATGATATTCAAGAATACATATTAAAAATAGTACAAGAAACTTTAAACAATGAAAATATTATCTTAGGTGTTAGTCCTAGAGGCTCACTTGCAATGCTTAAGGCATGCCAAGTTTATGCAGCTATAAATGGAAGAAGTTTTGTGAATCCAGATGATGTAAAGATTTTAGCTCCATTTATATTTTCACATAGACTTATAATCAAGAACACATTAAGAATAAAGGGACTTTCAAACGAAGATATAGTTAATGAAGTATTAAGTAAAGTTGAAGTACCAACAGAAGAATGGGACAAGTAGAAAATATAGCATTTAAAGATAAATCTAATTAAGAGAGAATTTAGGTGAGTATTGTGGAAATAGTATTAATTATAGTTATTATTTTATTATTCTATGAGGTTCAATATACATTGTATGCAAAATACTGTTTTAAAAACTTATCTTTAGAATTTAAGTTTCAGGATGAAGCTATATTTGAAGGTGAAAAGACAAAGTTAAAACAAACTTTTGCTAACAGAAAATGGATGCCATTATGGTGGCTTCGAATTCAATATATAATGTCATCCAATATTGAATTCGATCAAATAGAAGAAAAGAAAGCATCAAACTTAGAACGTAGAAGTGAAGAGCTATCACTTCTTGGATATGAGAAATTGGAAAGAGAAATAATAATAATAGGAAAAAAACGGGGATATTATAAGCTAGAGAATATGGATATAATTAGCTCAGATTTATTTGTTACAGCTAAATTTGTGAAAAAGAATTATGTAAATGAAGGTTTATATGTTTTTCCTAAGTTAGTAGCAAACTTTGAATTTGATATTCAATTTAAAAAACTACTAGGAGATGTAATTACCAGAAGACATTTGATTCATGACCCTTATGAAAGAAGAGGTATAAGAGATTATGTCACATCTGACAGTTTAAAGAATGTAAATTGGACAGCAAGTGCTAGAAGTAATGATCTTAAGGTAAATGTATATAATTATACTGCAAGTTCCGAAATTCTTATATTTTTAAGTTGCCAAAAAGAAAATAATTGGGTTGTAGATAATGTTGTTGAAGAGGGGATAAGTATAGCGGCAACCATATATGATGAGTTTTCAAAGCAAGGTATAAAGGTTGGTTTGATTTCGGATTGTATAGATTCTGAAACTAATTCTAATATTAAAGTTGAAGCTGGATGTGAGCAAAATCATGGCTTTTTATTTAATGAAGGCTTGGCAAGAATTGTAATATCTGAAAGTAATGATAATAATATTTCTAAATATATTAATGATGAAGCTATAAAAAATAATAAGGAACCTCTATGGATTGTAATTTCAAATGCCACTAGACATGGTATGAGAGAAACCATGCAAAATGTTAGAGAAAATAATTTTGATTTTAAGTGGATTATTCCTAAAGGAGCAAATGCAGAAATAGAATTAGATAATTTAAATGAAGTATTAATATGGGATGTGAGCCTATGAATGATCAAGCGCAAGTTTATTTAATAACAGATGAATATATTCAAAGTTATCATGTAAAGACATTATCATATGAATTGATAGAGAATTTAATATACTTTTTATGTGCTTACCCAATAGTAGCAATTATAAATAATATTTTTGATAAAAATGAAAATATGTTATATTTAAATCTTATAACAATTATTCCTGTATTTCTTATGACTTATTTTAGAGTAAAAATAAAGACTATGGGAAAGTTCATATTAAGCATAGCGCTAGTTATATCAATATCTTTAATTATAACAGGGCTTATATTAAAACAATATATTTTCCTAGCAATTTTGTTTATATGGGCTGTTGATTGCATTAAAAAGAGTATATCTACGCAAAGAGTTAAATTTGATAAATCCAATCTTATTTTCTTAGAAGCTTTATTAATTCCGCAAATTATAATTGCAGCATGTTTAGAACTCAAGGCGGTTCAAATTGTTACAGCTATAATATCTATTGCTATAATGCTTATTTCAATAGGTTATATTTGTAAAGCTAGAAATGTTAGATTAGCTATGGATGACGCAGAAAATAAAAGTTTTAATAGTAAAGACAATAATATATTTATCGCAGGAACAATTTTATTAATTGGAATAATTATATTTATGTTATTTATGCTTGGAACTTTTGATGCAGCATATGAATTAACTAAAAAAATAGCAAATGTTTTAATAAATCTTCTAAATGGTAATGTTGTAATAAAACCTAGTGGTGATGTCAACAATGTTGCAACTAAAAATAAAGATAATAATGATGTCTTTAAAACTATACTTCAACAGTCGGGTGAACCAAATAAGTTTACTAAAATAATTTTAATGATCCTAAATGTAATGTTCGATATTATTTTTATAGTAGCATCTATAGCTATAATTTATTTACTTATAAATAGAATCTTAATTTATATTAAAAAATTAAGAAATAAAGATAATATAACATTTGATTTTAGAAATAATAAGGAAAATGAGATCAAAAAGAAAGTAAACAAAATAAGGTTTTATATAAGTAAATCCATATTTAAAAATGATAAAGAAAAAATAAGAAAATTATATAAAGATAAGATACTAAAGTATAAGAAAAATAATATTAAAATCAATAAATCTTTTAGTACTAATGAAATACAAAAAGAAATCTTAAGTAAAGCATTAGATAATATAGAGGATGCAACTAAAGTGTACGAAAAAGCTAGATATTCAAATGAAGTGGTTTCAAAAGATGATGTAGAAATACTTAAACATACACATTAGAAAAGAGCAGCTATGCACTTATAACAAGAGTAGCTATGCACTCATAAAAAGGGCAGCTATGCTTCAATACGGAACTTTTCTGCAATATAGGAACTTTTACTCAGAATATTTGGCTTGTTATACTATTTCATCCCCTTAGTCCAAAAAATAAGAAAATGATTACAATATATATGGTGAAATTTATATAATAAGGTGATATAATTTAACTATAAATGGAGAAGGGTGGTTTTATTATGGTATCATTTTATCGTTGTGAATTATGTGGGAATATTGTAGGTCTTATTAAAAATGGCGGAGGTCAATTAGTTTGTTGTGGTAAACATATGACTAAGCTTGAATCAAACTCTACAGATGCAGCTACAGAAAAGCATGTTCCAGTTGCTGAAAGAAAAGATGGGAAAATATTTGTAGAAGTAGGATCAGTTGAACATCCAATGACAGCTGAGCATTATATTGAATGGATTGCAGTGGTTACAGATAAGGGAACAGAAAGAGTTTCATTATCACCAGGAGAAAAGCCACAAGCTGTTTTTGTAGATAAAGGAAATGCAGTAGTTTATGCATATTGTAATTTGCATGGATTATGGAAAGCAGAACTATAAGATATAGTTATATAAGATGAGGCTGTTGCAAGATAGAAATACAATTCCTATTCTTGCAAGAGTCTCATTTTTATTATTCTAGTGTTTAGATATTATGAGTTAAGGCATAATCAAAAAATAACAAGTGAATATACATGGCATTTTGGACTTGTTATTTCCTTTCATATGCCTAAATGTTAAGATATAATATAAGGGAAGTGAATTACTTATGAAGAAGACTTGGGAAGAAAGATGGCTTGAAGATATAGACTATTTAAAAGAAACATTAAGCATCAAGCATGCAAATTTATTTTTTAGTGTGAGTAAAGAAGCGTTTGAAAAGAGAGTTTTAGAATTAAAGGCAAAGATTAATCAATTAGATTATGATGAAATGAAAGTAGAGATTAGTGGACTTGTTGCAATGATTAAAGATGCACATACAGCTATAGCATTCCCTGTGGAAAAGTATATTCCATTAAAATTTTATTGTTTTGCGGATGGGGTATATATTATTCAGGTTAGCAAAGGCTATGAAAAATTATTATATAAAAAAGTAATTGCAATTGAAGATGTTCAAATTGAACAGGTAATGGAAGATTTATCTAAAATAATTTCACATGAAAATAAATATTTTCTTAAAGCACAAGCTACAAAATATTTGCAAGCTGCAGATGTTTTATATGGATTATTAATATGTGATGATAAAAATAAAATAAAAATAACTGTAGAAAATAAAATAATAGAAGTAACAACTGTAAATCAGAAGGAATTAAATTATATAGAAAATAATAATATTCCAATATATGCAGAGAAGCTTAGTGAGAATTATTGGTTTAGATATATTGATGAAGATGAGTTATTATACATAAAATATAATAGTTGTAGGGAAGATGGGATTCCTTTGAAAGATAAAATAGGCAGTTCAATAGAGTTTGTTGAAAAGAATAATATAACAAAGATAACAATAGATTTAAGAAATAATCTTGGCGGAGATTCAACGTTATTAGCACCTCTTGTAGAGTATTTAAAAAAGAAAGAAAATGTAGAACTAAATGTAATTATAGGAAGAGAAACTTTTTCTTCAGGACTTTTAAATGCTTATGAATTAAAATCAGAATGTAAGGCTATATTAATAGGCGAACCAACAGGTGGAAAACCAAATTGTTATGGAGAGATATTAAGATTTAATTTACCAAACAGTAAGTTTAATGTAAGTTATTCAACTAAATATTTTAAATTAATAGAAGATGATAATATAGATGCATTATATCCAGATAAGATAGTTGAAGAAACCTTAGGAGATTACCTAAGGCATAATCAAATTCTTTTATATACCTAAATTTACATAAGAATGTTGCTGAAATTAATAAAAAAGATTAAAATAAATTAGAAAATATCAAAAAGTTAGGAGAAGAAATTCTTTTATAAATAAGACTATAGAAAATAGTTAGGAGTTTTCCTAATAGAAAAGGGGAATAAAAAATGGGATATCCAAATGATATTTTATCAACAAGAGCAATATTAAAGCCAGGAATATTTGCAGTAATACCGCCACAAGGGCTTGTAAATAATATAATACCAGGAATTGAAGCTTGTAAGGTAAGCATAATTGCTTCACCTAAAATGGGAGCAAGTTTTGTTCAATATTTAGTGAAGGCATCATCGTCTGGAAAAACAACAAAGATATTTGGAAATGAAAAAAATATTGAAACTTTCGTTTACTGCATTAAAGGTAAAGGAACTGTAAAAGCTGGAGGTAAGAGTTATGAATTAGTTGATGGAGCTTATCTTTATTCACCTGCTGGTATTGGAATAGAATTCGAAAATTCATCAGAAGAAGAACTAGAACTCCTTTTATATAAACAAATATACGTAAACCTTGAGGGCTATAATGCTAAAGTTTGCTATGGCAATGTTAATGCGATAGAATACAGAATTTATGATAAGATGGAGAATGTATTTATAAAAGATTTACTTCCAGTAGACTTAGGGTTCGATATGAATATGCATATATTATCGTTTGCACCGGGGGGATCTCATCCATTTGTAGAAACACATGTACAAGAGCATGGAGCATATGTGTTAGAAGGAGAAGGCGTATATCTTTTGGACGATAGATGGATTACGATAAAAAAGGATGATTTCATATGGTTTGGTCCTTATGTGGCACAAGCTGCTTATGGAGTTGGCAGAACAAATTTTACCTATATATATTCAAAAGATTGTAATAGAGACGTTAAGTTATAAAAGAAAATATGTTTTACACATAGTGTTTAATAAGTTTGAATTTTTATGTATAATAGAAGTATGAACTTTTATAAGGCATATGAAAGAATTTGATTATGCCTACATAAAATAACTTTAATATAAAAGTATAAATATGCTTATAAGTGGAGGAATAAATATGAACGAGAAAACTATAGAAATGATGAAAAAGCTAATAGAAGAAAAAAAACAAAAAGGAAATAACTCTGGAAATAATAAAAAAGCTGATAAAGTTATAGGAAAAGCTTCAAAAGGTAAGAAAAAGGATAATTCAAAAGGAACTAAGATTGGTGATAAATAGATTTGAGCATATAATATAGTGATATTTTATATACTACAAATTAAAGAAAGAAAGTGACTAATCGAAGAAAACTTGTTATATATTGATAAGATATTATAATAAGTTTTCTTTTTTATGTATAATGAAAGTATAAAACTACAAGCATGCTTATGAGCGGAGGAAAAAATATGAATGAGAAAAATATTGAAATGATGAAAAAATTAATAGAAGAAAAGAAACGAAATGGAAATAATTCTAAAGGTAATAAAAAAGCTGATAAAGTAATAGGTAGAACATCTATGGTTAAGGGAAGAGATGCGTCTAAAGGTGTTAAAGTTGGAAATGGTGGAGGACTATTTGATAAGTAGTTTTTGATTGTGCCTTATTCAAAGAGATGAATTTTTAAGTATATAATTTTTTGAATTTATGATATAATCAAGTTATAATATTATACAATGGGATTATTATGAAAATAACTTTAAGCGGAGGAATAAACACATGGACGATAAAAAGATAGAGATGATGAAAAAATTAATAGAAGAAAAGAAACAAAAAGGAAGTAATACTAAAAATGATAAAAAACCTAAAAAAGTAATTGGTAGAATGTTGTTGCATAGCGGAAGAACAACATCATAAAATAAAGAATAAAATTGGCTTGCTATTTATGGCAAGCCAATTTTATATGTATTTATATATAAATATTGTGTAATATATTAGAAGGTATAATAAAAAAAATAACAAGTCAATATGCCTAACATAGTAAAAATATCTGTTATTAATAAAAAGAATAAATTATATTTAATAATTATAAGAAAGGAAAAAGTAATGATTGATTTGCTTTTATTAGGGTGTAGAGGCGGAATGCCCATGCCAAATAGATTTTTATCGGCTGTTTTATTAAGTTATAAGGGTAGAAAAATACTTATTGACTGTGGAGAAGGAACCCAAGTATCTATGAGAATATCAAACACAGGATTTAAAACTATTGATGTAATTTGTATTACGCATATTCATGGAGACCATATTGTAGGACTTCCAGGATTGCTTGGAACTATAGGAAATAGTGGGAGAACAGAACCTCTTACAATAGTAGGTCCAGAGGGCATAGCAGATACAGTAAATAAATTAAGAGTGATTGCTAATTGGTTACCTTATGATATTAACATAATAGAAAATCCTAAAGAAACTTTTGAGTTAAATAATGAATTTATAAATTTGGGTGCTAAAATATCAACTTTAGAGCTAGACCATTCATCGCCATGCATAGGATATAGTTTTTATTTTGAAAGACAACCTCAATTTGACGTAGAAAAAGCTATTAAAAATAATGTTCCTAAAACTTTGTGGAGTAGATTGCAAAAAAATGAAAAGAAGATTATTTTAGCTGGAGTAGAATATACGAGTGATATGGTTTTAGGAAAAGGGAGAAAAGGTATAAAGATAAGTATGACGACAGATACAAGACCTGTTGAAGGAATTAATAAATTCATCGAAAACAGTGATTATTTTATATGTGAAGGTACATATGGTGATGATGAAGACTTGATTAAAGCAATTAAAAATAAACATATGACTTTTAGAGAAGCTGCAACTTTGGCTCAAAATGGAAAAGTCAAAAATCTATTATTAACACATTTTAGTACTGCCATGAATGAGCCAGAAGCTTATTGGCAGAATGCAAAAGAAGTTTTTGATAATACTATAATTGGTTTTGATAGATATAGTGTAACTTTAAATTTTGAAGAGTAATAATACATTTTGCTGAATTGCATAAATACTAACTATTAAAGATATAGTAAGTAAAAATACGTATTTTATATTTAATTTTAAGTGTTGCAATTCTTATCAATAATTTGTTATTATGTTTATAGAGGATTTTTTATGCTAATATAGAATATTATAGTGGAATTCATATTTAAAGGAGGAAAATAATTATGAGAGAGATGGCTGGCTTATTTGGTTGGATCGGCGTTTGGGGATATGCAATTGCATTACTTAACTTTTTTATGAAATATATAAACAAAAAGTATATAAATAATCTTTCGAAGGATAAACAGAAATTTATAAAGGGTTATAGAACTGTTATGAAATATATCGTAAGATATCATAAAATTGCTGGTGTAGTGGCATCAATAGCCATAGTAGCACATTTTTACTTAATGTATATTTATAGAGGGTTGTCGATGTCTGGACTTATAGCGGCATTGGTAATGTGGATTGTATTTGCCTTGGGAATATATGGGTTTGGAATTAACAAAAATATGAAAGGATCATGGGTGAAGTTCCATAGAGGTTTATCTTATGTTTTAATATTATTAATAGCTTATCATGTGATATTTTAAAGAGTTTTACTAATTCATATGTAATTGTAAATTTAATGTGAATTAGTATTAAAAATAAGATAATTATAATTTGTGAAATTAAAGCAGTAGTAAGGAGCAATCCAATGCTGTTTTTTTTACTTTCATGGTATATATTAAAAAAAAAAGAGGTTCTTGTAATATATAATTAGCAAATATATTTAAAAAAGAGTATAATATATTTGCTAATTATATAAAGTATGTTAAAAATATAGAATTAGAGTAGTATATTAATTTATATAATTACAATGTAGTAAAAATATGCCATAATAAAAGGACAGAAAAAGGAGACAATAACAACATGTTTTTTAAAAAAATAATTTATGGATTTTACATGATATGGGTAAGAATAAAGGGTTGGAAGCATACGTATATCTTAAAAACTAAAGGTGATGCTTCAGCAGAAGAATATTTGAAGAATGCCGGTTATCTTTGGGGAAAGTTTACTCTAAAAATTATAGGAATAGAGTTGGATGTACAGGGTAGAGAAAATATACCTAAAGAGCAATGTGTGTTTATAGGAAATCATTCAAGTGTATTGGATATAATTATATTACTGTATACTATAGATAAAAAAATGGGATTCATAGCAAAAAAAGAAATACTAAAAACTCCTATAGTAGGTTATTGGTTAAAAAAGAGCAAATGTGTACCTTTAGATAGAGAAAATCCAAGAGCTGCTATTGCAGCAATGAATGAGGCTATAGAAAATATAAAAAAAGGAAGTTCAATGGTTATATTTCCAGAAGGTACTAGAAACAAAGAAGGTAAAGTAGGCGTATTTAAAAAAGGTAGTTTAAAGCTTGCAACTAAGTCTAAAGCAACAATAGTGCCAGTAAGCATAGATAGAGCATCTAGAGCTTTTGAAGATACTAGACAATTTAAGCCTGCAAAAATAAAAGTCGTATTTGGAAAACCAATAGATACTAGTAATTTATCAAAAGAAGATGAAACAAATTTGGCAGAAAATATAAGAAATATTATTGTGTCTAATTTAGAATAGGGATGATTTTATGAAAAAGACAATAGGAGTACTAGCTCATGTTGATGCAGGTAAAACAACATTTTCAGAACAAATACTTTACCATACAAATAGCATAAGAAGTAGAGGACGCGTGGATCACAAAGATGCATTTTTAGATAGCCACAGTATTGAGAGACAGCGAGGAATTACTGTGTTTTCTGATCAAGGAGTATTTGAATTTAATGATTCTACTTATTATCTAGTTGATACTCCAGGGCATATTGATTTTAGTACAGAAATGGAAAGAGCAATTCAAATTATGGACTATGCAATAATCATTGTAAGCAGTGTTGAAGGAGTTCAGGGACATACTAAGACAGTTTGGAATTTGCTTAGAAGATATAATATTCCAACTATATTTTTTATTAATAAATTAGATAGAGTTGGAGCAGACAAAGAAAGAGTTCTTAAAGAAATAAAAAGAGATTTAACTAAAGATGTTTGCTATATAGAAAATAACTTTATAAATGGTGAACGCAATGAAAATAACGTAAATGATTTAATAAATTCAACGGAATTTGAATTAAATGAGGAACTTATAGAATTCATAAGTGAATATGAAGATGAGCTTTTGGAAAAATATCTTGAGGGAACATATGATTCTAAACTTTGGTTTGAAAAATTAAAAGTATTTATAAAAGAAAATAAAGTATTTCCATGCTTTGGGGGATCAGCGCTCCAAGATACAGGGATAGTGGAGTTTTTAAATGCTATAGATAAGTTAACTTATACTAATTATTATGAAAATGAAAAATTCTCAGGGCGAGTTTATAAGATTCGTCATGATGAAAATGGTAAGAGATTAACTTTTATTAAAGCATTAACTGGAATCTTAAAAGTTAGAGATGAAATTAATTATCGCGGAGAAATGCAAGAGACATTAATTTTAGACGGTG
>Ga0302173_10001499_pt1 | contig 11631 bp, 13 predicted proteins | sample I_Fen_N3_1_FD_198785 | JGI IMG/M metagenome (GOLD analysis project Ga0302173, IMG submission 198785) | Peat permafrost microbial communities from Stordalen Mire near Abisko, Sweden - I_Fen_N3_1 | ecosystem: Environmental > Terrestrial > Soil > Wetlands > Permafrost | place: Sweden: Abisko... | reverse complement strand
GTTAAAAATGATGAAAAACAGGAATTTATGGATGTTTTGAAGAATGGAGAAGTGATTGTAGCCGCCATTGGTCCCGTCACAGCCATTCCTTTACAGGAACAGGGCATAAATGTTTTGATACCCTCCGAATATACTGTAAAGTCCATGTTAGAAGAGATAGTGAAGAAATTTAAAAGTTGAGTAATTTATTAGCTTGGTGTTGAAAATGAAAGCAATAATATGGCCGGTTTATATTGATTTAAAGAAAACTAAACATGAAGGGAGAAAAGTTTCTCTTGAACATGCTGTAAGTACTCCTAAGCTTCGAGAAATTTCTAGAGCCGCTGCAAAGTTAGGTTTAAATCCAGAAGTAGAAAAAAACAAGTCATATTCTAGATCATGGTGGGAAGCTTCCGGAAGAGTTACTGTTGACAAAACCATGCCAAAAAGGGAGTTATTAGCCAAAATAAGTAATATTATCAAGGGGTACAGAAATAAGTAAGATTAAATGCCTTAATTCAGGAGTCAAAATGGTAGAATCCAATAATGCAATGAATTTATCCTTTAAAAAAGCTCATGAGCTGATAAAAGAGTCGGAAGATATAAAAATATATACCCATATAGACTGCGATGGAGTAACTGCAGGTGCTGTTCTATCTTCGATGCTGGACAGACTTGGAAAGGATCATGAAATTGATTTCATAAGTTTAGATAAAATTGAAGACATTGAATCAGAAAATGAACTTACAATATTCTCTGATTTGGGTTCTGGACAAGAAATGGATAAATTTTGCACATCTTCTACTAAAACACTGATCCTCGATCATCATCCCCCCATCCGAAAGATGGACAACTCATATAACGGTCAATTAGTCGAACTAAATCCCCATTTCCACAATATTGATGGATCTTATGAAATATCTGGTGGAGGTATGGCTTATTTACTGGCCAGAACATTTGGATTTATTGATCTCAGCTGGATGGGAGTTTTAAGTGCTGTTGGAGACATGCAAAATAGTTTCTCAGGTAAGCTCATAGGCCTTAACAACAGCATACTCAATGAAAGCATACAGGAAAATTTAATATCATCACAAAATGATCTTGCAATCTATGGGAGACAAACCAGACCAATATTTATCGCATTATCCTATTTTGGAGATGTAAATTTACCTATTACAAATAATAAAACAGAATGTCTATTACTTTTAAATAAACTGGACATTCCTACGAAGAACGGCAGAAAACACCGGCCATTATGTGATTTAACAGTTCAAGAGAAGGGCAGACTGTTTTCTGAACTTGTCAGAATGTTGAGTCTTGAAGTTCCTGCTAAATATGTTAAATATGTTCCCAAATTAATTTCAGGAGATTCTTACGAATTTTTAATGGAAGAAAAATATTCCCCACTCAGGGATGCCAGCGAATTTTCAACTGCGGTAAATGCATGTGGAAGGCACAATCATCATAATGTTGCTATGAACGTGCTTAAAGGTGACAGAGGTTCAGGTCTTGATGAAATGGAAGATTTAGCCCTTGAGCATAGAAGATATCTGGCCAAAAAAATGGAATGGATAAGGGGAGATGAAAGAATCACTGCCATGGATAATTTACAGTACTTTGAAGGTAGTGAAATAAAAAGTGAAGTAATAGGAACAATTACAGGCATGATATTAAGTTATGGTGACTGGAAAAAACCTATTATTGGCCTCACACCAATTGGGGATGAAAAAGAGGGTATTAAAGTTTCCCTGAGATGTTCAAGATTACTGGCCTACGATGGAATCCACTTTGGGAATTTGATTCGCAAAGTTGCTAAAAAGGTAGGGGGTACTGGAGGAGGACATTCCGTTGCCTGCGGTGCATATATCCCTGAAGGGAAAACCAATGAGTTTTTAAAGCTCTTTGATGAAAGTTTGAAGGGAAAAATCTGAAGGTCGTGTATTCCATGAAGGTTTTCAAGAAAAAAGGTGAATTAACCAGATTCCAGATACTTGCTGAAATAGCCAAAGAACAGCCGCATTTAAGACAAAAAGATATTGCATATGAACTTGGAATCACTATTCAAGCCGTATCAGAAAATATTAAAAGTCTTGTTGATGATGGCTTTGTAGAAACTGGAATGGGAAATGCAAAATACCGTATCACTAAAAGGGGTATTGAAAAGGTTAAAACAGAAGCTTTAAACCTCCGAAAATATGCAGATAATGTTTTAGACACAATGAATACGTACAAATCAGTATGGCCCGCAATTGCAAGGGAAGATATGAAAGCAGGTGAAACTGTTTGGCTTGAAATGGAAAATGGTACACTCTACGCCAGTAAAAAGAAAAACTCGGCCTATGCCGAAGTATTGGAAGATGCTTGCAAAGGAGATGATGTTGCCTTAATAAAATTAGGAGGCACAATAAAACTTAGAACCGGAAATGTGACCATAATACAAGTTCCCACCATAAATGAAGGCGGATCAAAGGCATGTGACCTTAAAAAAATCAGAGAAATCTATGAAACAGGCTTTGATAAGGTAGGAATCATGGGGACTGTTTCCAGAGCCGTTATTAACAAAGCAGCCATTGAAAGTGATTTTGAATTTGCCACACCAAATGCTACTGTTGCAGCATCAAAAAGGGGTTTGAATGTATTGGTGTTTACAGTGGGGAAAATGAGTAAAAGTCTGATAAAAAGATTGGATGAAGAAGGATTGAAGTACACTCTGGAAGATGTTTCTACTGAAATCAACCCTAAAAATTCCTAAATTATTTTTTCAAACTATATTTAAATTAAATTTTTTTTCCAATTTTTATAATTTAATAAACCTGCAACCGTTCTGATCTATCCCTGCTACTATAACATCATCCAGCGATGTTTCTGGACTTTTAGAAAGTGCAAATGCAGTATTTCCCAACATAGCCATTGATGCACCCAGGGTTTCATCTTCCAAAATTTTGATTATATCCGCTACATCGCTGTTTAGAAGTTCTGTCTCAACTGCAAATTTCTTAGACAGTTTTAAGAAAGTTTCAGGAACTGGGTTCTTTAAAAGTTCATTCAACATATTATTTCCAGTTCTGTTTATTCTGTCCTTGTGATGAGGGTCTCCTATTATTTCTGATGTTTCAATGCCCCCCAAACTCTTGCATATCACATAAAGATCATCATTAGGGTTTATCATCATTTTATCAGTTAATGCAATCCCCGGAGCTCCTTCCCTGAGCCTTAGTGTAATGCCCCCATTTACTTCGGCAACAACATCACCAAGACCGCTTTGCATCTCAATTTCTGCAAGATGAGCCATACTGGCAGCTTTGTTAAATGTAATGTTCAAATCAAGAATTTTAGCAATGCCCAGTGCTGTTCCAAGTGCACAAGCAGCAGATATTCCGAAACCTGCACCGATAGGCACATTAACTGCATGATCTATTTTAATTATTTTGCCGTTTAATAATTGATTTATACTGAACTTTCGTTCCATCAGTTCCAGGACTTTGGTTGTTATGGTAGAATTTTTAGCGTCTTCTTCTCCATTAAAACGTATGTATATCATGTTACTCTGAGATCTGTCATCAGTTACCTCAACGGTGGTTGTTACACCTTTATCCAGGGCAATTCCAGCACCTCGAGATCCTTTTTTTAATGGTTCTTTGTGGTCAAATATCTCAAAGAAACCTGTAATGTGAGATGGTGCAAAAATAGAACATTTCATTTTAATCACTATATCTAATATGGATGTCACCATAAGTAATTTTTCGAGTAAAGGGCAGATTTCATTTTCAATGAATGATATTAATTTTAAGATTTTGAGTTTTTCATATTTATTTCTTTAATTACGTCCCGAAGAGTTGTTGAACGGTATTTGAAATACCCATAAAACCATCGTATTGACCAAATGAAATGGAATGCAGCCCACAACCAAATTCCAAATGAAACAAAAACAATGACACCTAAAATGATGTTTAATAGTGCTACAAATAAAAATATAATTGGATTTCGCACAAAAAATGAAAAGACACCAATAAATTCTTGTATGCTGGATGAAAATATTATTGTAGGCGAAATACCTATAAAAAACCATAACATTAATGCTATAAAGCCCAAGAAAATTCTAATAACTGCCCTACGAAGAGAAAATGTTTTTTTAACTCCTTGAGAAACTTCATCATCATATTTGGAGCCATTTTCATGGCTTTTTAATTCAATTTTCCCTTTCACAGTTCCATTATTCTTATCATTAGGATCCATAGAACAATTTACTCCCTGCAAAATATTTCTAAATGTTATATTTATCAAACAAAACAATTAAATTTAGTTATTAAATTCTAGAAATGATTGTTAATGAATGTAAAATTTAATTATCAGAATAAATTTTATTTAAATTTTTTACACCTTTTTGTGTGAAATTATTAAAAATTTGATTAATCAATAAAAACTCTGAGGACAAATCATATGGATAGGTATAATGGTGAACTAGAAGACCGAAATTACGGTGATTTATTATCTGAAACAGAATACTGGTTAATTTTTCTTGCACCAAATCAAAGCAACATAGGAACATGTGTAGTTGCCTTAAAAAGGCATTGCGGAACTTTAGATAGTTTATTAGATGAAGAGTGGCTAGATTTTGCAAAAATAGTTAGACAGTTAGAATATTCTATTAAATGCACATTTAACCCCATTATGTTCAACTGGGGTTCTTTAATGAATGCGGAGTACCTAATAGAACATCCTGATCCTCATGTGCACTGGCATTTTATTCCCCGTTATAATCAGGATATCCAATTTGAAGGTTTGACCTTTCAGGACGTGTATTTTGGTAAAATGGAGCCCCAGCCGATAAAGATAAGAGAAGTTTCAAATGTAGTGAGGGAGAAAATAATTGAAAAAATTAGAGAAAGTTTGTCCAAATAAATTTATTTGAATGTAATGTTCCAAGTTTTACCAACTCTTTTTTTATAACCATTTAAATTATAAATTACCAGTTATAGGTACAGAAAAATTAGATATGAGTTAAAAAAAACCATTAAAATAACTTAGATAAAAGTTAGGTAACTATATTAATTCATAAAAAAAAATATTTCTAAAATTCAGTATATACATTATTATAAGAATAGATAAAACATCTATTAATAAATCACCTTAATTTAAACAGATCTGGTGATAACTCAACTAAAGGGGAATAACCCATATTTCTCTAATAAAGTAACGGAGGATTCAATATCAAAAAAAGAATAGATCTCCACACACATAGTATATTCAGTGATGGTGAACTTTTACCATCAGAAATAGCAAGGCGTGCTCAGGTACTAAATCATAGCGCAGTTGCTATAACAGACCATGTAGATGCATCCAATATTGAATGTGTAAGCAATGTAATTAAAGCCGTCACAGACATAAGGGACAACTGGGATATAGAAATTATTCCTGGAGCTGAAATTACCCATGCACCTGCTGAAATAATTGACAAACTAGCCCATCAGGCACGCAAATTCGGTGCTGAAATAGTTGTTGTTCACGGCGAGACAATAGTTGAACCAGTAATAGAGGGAACCAACTGGAGTGCAGTTAACTGTCCTGAAGTGGATATATTGGCACATCCCGGATTAATAACAGCAGAAGAAGTTGAAGTTGCAAAAGAGAATGGAATAGCTCTCGAAATAAGCTCTAGAAGAGGTCACTGTCTAGGAAATGGACATGTTGCTAAGCTTGCACAGGAAATAGGTGCAGATCTTGTTGTTGACACTGATACCCACGCTCCCGAAGATTTAATGTCATATGAAATGGCTTATAAGGTAGCTTTAGGAGCAGGTTTAAAAGATAATGAAATCAAAAAAGCTTTAAAGGACAATCCAGAACGGATTCTAAGAAATAAAGGGTTATTAAAATAATTTAAAATTTTTGGGGTGTTATTTTGAATGATAAAATAATGGGTATATGTTACATAATAGTTGCACTTTTAATAGTTGTTGTCAAGTATGTTGAGCCACAGTTTTTTGAGATTTTAATCTGGTTAATAGCCATTGGGCTTGCTGCCACTGGAGTTTACTTCATAATGAAAAAATAAGTTCCTTTTTTTTATTTTTTTGGAGTTACTTGGTACTCAACAATCAAGTCATTACCCAATTTATAACTTTTTTTAAATTCAAGTTTAACTGAATCTTCCATATTATCTACACCATCACCATCTGCTAGAGTTTTTGCATATTTCCCCCCGGCAATCATAGGTGCAATGCATATCCGAAGTTCAGAAACAAGTCCGTTGGCTAACATTGAGTAGTTCAATGTGGATCCTCCCTCCAACATCAGGGTTTTAATACCTATTTTAAAAAGGTAGCCCATTAATTTTTCAAGATCAACACGTTTCTGTCCGCATTCAATTACTTCAACCCTTTTTTTTAATGCTTCAACCTTTTCGGGTTGGGCAGATTCTGTGACAGCAATAAGGGTAGGGGCATCATAATTTAATGCTCTTGAAGATTCCGGTGTTCTGGCTCTACTATCAACAATAACTCTAAGGGGATTGTCATGCTTAGAACTGGGAATTTTATGTACTGTGAGTTTGGGATCATCGACTAAAACTGTATTTATCCCAACCATTATAGCATCAACTTCTTTCCTAAGTTCATGGACCCGTATAAGGTCCTCTTTACCCGAAATTTTTGAACTTCCTGTTTTTGTTGCCATTTTTCCGTCAAGGGTCATTGCGGAGTTCAAAATTACATAGGGTTTCTCATTTTTGTTTGACATTTTTTGATCACTAACCATAAGCAGATAGTTGTTAGTTTCATAAAGTATAAAAAAATTGTAGTTCCAAATTTGTGGATATTGAAAAATTGGGGACAGATAATTAAATTTAAATGCAAAATCAAAAGTTAGATAAATTGTATGGATTAAATTTAATGTTTAATCATATTCAGGAGGTTTAATGGTGGAAGACAGATATAGCAAAGGTTTGAAAAATCTTGAAAAAATACATCCCGAAGCAAGTAAAGCATTAATGGAAAATTTGAAGGATATAGCTCCAGATCTTGGTCGTTATGTGGTTGAATTTCCCTATGGAGACATATATGGACGTGATGGCCTTGACCTTAAATCTCGTGAAATTGCCACTGTTGCTGCGTTAACTGCTTTAGGTGACACTAAACCCGAACTAAAGGATCATATAAAGGGTGCTTTAAATGTAGGGTGCAAACGACAAGAAATTATTGAAATTATTATTCAAATGGCAGTTTATGCAGGGTTTCCAAGGGCAATAAATGGGATTAACGCTGCAAAAGAAGTATTCGAAGAACTCGATAAAAAATAATTAGGTAAAAAAAATTTTCGTAGAATATTTAAATTTTAAATATTTTCTTGGCATTTTTTTCTGTTTTCCTGCCTGCTTCTGCAGGAGAAATTGATTTTTTTTCAGCAATTATCTTAACAGTTTCTTCTACGAATGAAGGTTCATTTCTCATTCCTTTAAATGGGGACAAATATGGACTATCAGTTTCAGTTAATATGTTTGAAATCGGTACTTGTTCTATTAGTTCTTGATGATGATCTGAGAAACATACAATTGTAGAAAATGAAACGAAATATCCTTCTTCAACAATTAATTCTGCTGTTTTTGAATCTCCACCATAACAGTGAAAAATTACATCATTATTGTTGTCTGAGCGTTTTTTTACTATTTCTAAACATTTTTCTTCGGCATCTCTTGCATGTAAAACCAGTGGGAGTTCGTATTCATTGGATAGTTCAATGAAAATTTCAAAAAGTTTCAACTGCCTTTTCCTTGAATCCTGATCCTTGATTTCATGAAAATCCAGGCCAGTTTCTCCTATTCCGACTGCAGAGTCTATCTCAGAATTTATCTCACTTAAAGCCTGTTTTATGATTGAAGAATCTGCTTTTGATGCGTTGGATGGGTGGAATCCCAGCGTGGAATATAGAAAACCCTTATATTCTTTTTGAAGATTTAATGTTCTTCTATTGCCCCCTAAACTAGCTCCAGAATTAATTATTGCTGTTAATTTATCCTTTGCCCTTCCCATAACTTCTTCTCTGTTCTTATTGTATTCCTTAAAATCAACATGGCAGTGCGTGTCTATCATGAAACTTTCACCTCAGAAAAAAAATTTGTCCTAAAAAAATTTAAATATATAAAAATTAAATTCCAAACCGTCTTTCTCTCTGTTGATACGATCTTAAAGCCCTTAAAAAATCTACTTTTCGTAATTCTGGCCATAAACTATCACAGAAGTAAAGTTCTGAATAGGATGATTGCCAAAGCAAGAAGCCGCTTAATCTTTCTTCACCACTTGTTCTGATAATCAAGTTAGGATCGTCCAGTCCGGCAGTGTATAAATTTTGATTGACTATTTTCTCATCAATTCCATCTATGCTCAACTTTCCATCTTCTACATCCTTAACAATTTTTTTTATAGCATCTACTATTTCAAGACGTCCATCATATCCAATTGCTATATTTACAAGTCTTTTATCATAGGCTGCGGTGGACTCTTCTGCTATCTCTATAGCCTTTTTAACATCATCAGGTAATAGTTCCCTCTTACCTACAGCTTTAATTCTAACCTTGTTTTTATGTATCTTCTCATTTTGTGCTATTCCCTCAAAATTTTCTTTAAACAGATTCATTAGCCCCCTTACTTCTGCATCTGTTCTGTTAAAATTTTCTATTGAAAACGCATATACTGTGACAATTTCTATTTCGAGATCAACACACCAATCAAGGAACTTTTCAAGAGTACTAATACCTCTCTTATGACCTTCTATAGCACCAATATTCCCTTGAATTTTTGAAAATCTTCGGTTACCATCCATTATTATGGCAACGTGTTTTGGCATGTTCTCGGGGCTTAGATTTCTGGATATATACCACTCATAAACTTTGTAAACTGGTTTTAAAACTGACATTTTCAGCTCCTTTTAATTCTATGTGATTATTTGTTTATTTTTTTATAAACTATAAAAAAATAGTATTGTTAAATTGTTATATTGAATTTGAAATATTATTAATCTATCTAGATAAAAAGCTTAGTTAAGTATTATATACAATACATTAAGTTATTACATTAGGATTAAAAATTTTTATTGACCTATTTTAATTTAGAAAGACGATTAGCAAGGATCAAGGCCCTTTTATAACCTTCAATATCTTGAGCGCGTGAAGTATCGATATATATTTCTTTCATTCCCAATGTAACAGCACCATAACTCTTTGCACCAGCAACAAGTACCAATGTTCTGAATATGGTATTTCCAACTATTCCATCGGGAGCAATTATGAAGTTAGCTTTGTCTCTGAAGGCATCTTCTAGAAGTGCGTAGTAATGTTTCACATCAATTGATCTTTGTTTGATCATCGATGTTAAATTCTCCCCTGCATCCATGGATTCATCCACTTTTCTGTTTCTTCCTTTATCATGTGGCCTTCCGCTTGAAAGAACTGCTATATACGGCTCAACTCCTTCGGATTCCAGAAATTGTGATCCTAAAACTGCGAGCTGAAGTTTCTGTGATAGATTTTCACCTTCATCGATCCCCACAGGTGCCAGAAGAAATTTATTATCGTTGAATTCAATGTAAGATGCCCTGTACAATTCAGGATAAATCATCTTTAATTTAGACATTATAAGAGATGCGCTTAGCGACCCTCTTATTGCAGCATCGACTTTACCACCCATAAGCAGTTCAATTAGTTCATCTTCTGATTCTGCCACAACAACATCAAAATCAACCTCAGCTATGGCGTCTAAGATCTTCTTATTCTTTCCCACACCCGCAGCAACTACCATATTTTTACCTCAAAATTAATAATATCACTCTTACATAAACATTTAATATTGATATAACTTAATGCAGATTTACTTTATTTTTGGAAAGTTGGTTTGCAAATTCTAAAAGCTTTTTTAAACCCATCAATATTTTGAGATCTTGATGTATCAATATATATCTCTTTCATTCCCAATGTAACTGCACCATAACTCTTTGTACCAGCAGCAAGCACAACAGATCTAAAAATCATGTTCCCATAATGCCATCAGATGCTATTATAAGGTTGACACCATCCTCAACTGCTTCTTCAATTAATGCATAGTAATGTTTTACATTTATAGATCTTTCTTTGATCTTTGAAGTTAATGTATTCCATCTTTGATTAATTCATCATATTTTTGCTACTAGGAGTGTCATATTTGGGTTTTCAGAGGAAACTGCCAAAAATGGTTTGATTCCCTAGGCTACAACCATATTGTTTTACTTATTCTTAAATTAGTATCAGGACGATTTGAGTTATTAAAAATAAATATTACCGTTGTAACGTCGGTGTTCAAACACTAACTTTTTTTATACTATGTGTACAGCGATGTCACAACGATTCCAGTAAATCCTATTATTTTTAGCTTTTTTAGGTAGTTTTCCTTGGACATTTTATAGCTAATATCTGAAGAACAAACATCGTAGTAATGTCCGTTCCACTCCACAAATTCATGGGGATAAGATCCTGAGCTGTTCGAAACCATTACAATATATATTTCATTAGCTCCATTTGATTTAAGGTAATCTGCAAACATTTCGGATTTATTTTTACAGTTCAATGAATGTTCATTGTAAGGAATTTTTTTTATTTCATTAAATTTGTTTACAACATCTGATTCGTTGATATTGTTGATATTTGACGCTGCCGATCCATTATAAACTGCGGCATTTGGGCTGAGTTGATCATCTGGCACCATAACTGTGAATATCTCAAGAATCATCAACGAAATAAGCAGGAATAGCAAAATAAATCTACTTTTTTTTCCAAAAATAATACGACCATATTATGAAAATAATTATGTTCATTTAAAAATTAAAAGTTTAAATATTTAAACTAATCTATTTGGATGAATGAAAATTGGTAAGAATAATTTTGAAAAAAATTATGCATAAGGATATTACTTAATTAAATATCCTTTATGGTTTTCATTGCCATATCAATGCTATTTAGAGTATTTTGTATGTCTTCCTCATTGTGCATCAATGATAAAAAGCAACATTCGAACTGTGATGGAGGTATGAATACACCGTTTTTTAGCAGTGTTTGGAAATATGAATTAAAATTTTGTGTATTTGCTGTTTTCGCATCTTCATAATTCCATACCTCTTTATCAGTCATGTATAACTGGAACATAGAGTTTAATCCCACGATTTTGTAATTTAAATTGTGATCTTCAAGAATGTCCTGTATTCCACCCCTTAAGATTTGTCCCTTGTGATCCATTTCTGAGTAAAAATCCGAATTTAGCTGTCTTAATGCAGTCAAACCAGCAGTTATAGAAATTGGGTTACCATTAAAAGTTCCTGCTTGATAAACATTTCCATTTGGAGCCATCATACCCATTAATTCTTTATTACCGGCTATTGCCCCTATCGGGAAACCTCCACCTAATATTTTACCAAATGTCACAATATCTGGTTTAACACCATAAAATTCCTGAGCCCCGCCTTCTGCTATTCTGAAACCAGTTATAACTTCATCAAAAATCAAAATTATGCCATTATCAGATGTAGCTTTCCTTAAAAATTTTAAAAACCCATCCTTAGGTGGTATAAATCCAACATTACCCATAATAGGTTCTACAATAATGGCTGCTATAGAATTTTCGTTTTCCTTAA
>Ga0302173_10001496_pt1 | contig 11664 bp, 11 predicted proteins | sample I_Fen_N3_1_FD_198785 | JGI IMG/M metagenome (GOLD analysis project Ga0302173, IMG submission 198785) | Peat permafrost microbial communities from Stordalen Mire near Abisko, Sweden - I_Fen_N3_1 | ecosystem: Environmental > Terrestrial > Soil > Wetlands > Permafrost | place: Sweden: Abisko... | reverse complement strand
TAGTTTATATAATGACTGGTTTTGTACTTCTTCCATTTAAAAAGGCAGAGATGGATGGAATTGTTAGTTCTATGATCTTAGCTAGAGCTTTAATAAAAGCTTTTAATGTAAAACCTGTAATCATATGCCCAGAAGACAATATGGAAGCTGTGAAAAACTTAGCGCAAGTAATTGGAGTTCACTTATATGATAGTATAAATGAATTAAAAGAATACCCTATATCTATTGCGGCTGTTCCATTTACAAAGGATGTAAATGAAGCAGCTAAGCAAGCAGATGAAATTATAGCTAAAGGATTGCCAAGTGCAGTTATTAGTATTGAGTGTCCAGGGGCTAATTCCATTGGTGTTTATCATAATGCAGTAGGTCTAGATGTAACTGAATTAGAGGCAAAACAAGATATCTTATTTACTAAATTGCAGGACAAGGGTGTTCTTAATATAGCAATAGGAGATCTTGGAAATGAAATTGGTATGGGAACTATTAGTGAACATTTAGAAGAATACATTCCATATGCGGCAGAAGGAAAATGTAATTGTGGATGTAATGGTGGAATTGCTGTAGCTACAAAGGCAGATGATATTATTACGGCTACGGTATCTGACTGGGGATGTTATGGATTAATTGCAGCAATTGCTTATTTAAAGAAAGATTTAGAAATATTACATACAAAAGAATTGCAAGAAGAAGCAATGGTTGTAGCTTCAAGAAGTGGAATGATAGATATGTATGGGTGGCTCGTGCCTGCTATAGATGGATTTGGTTTATCAATGAATCTTTCAATGGTTAATTTAATGAGAGAATGTGTATCGTATTCTATTAAATTAGAAGATACATGTGCTACTTGGTTTGAAAAAGTTATTGAATTAGGTTTTTATGAAAATGTAGTGTAGGAATGATCAAGGAGCAATTGAAAGGAGAAATAGTGAGTGATGGATTATTCTAAAATGAAACCAAGTGAGGTTCGTAATTTAATACGTGAAGGTAAAATTACAGGACCAACTTCGGGAATGTGTGCTGGATATGCACAAGCTAATTTGGTTATTTTGCCAAATGATTTAGCATATGATTTTCTATTATTTAGCCAAAGAAATCCCAAATCTTGTCCTATATTAGAAGTAAGTGAAGTGGGAAGCAGGAGTTTAAGATATATTGCGGAAGATGCAGATATTGCTAAAGATATTCCTAAATATAGAGTCTATGAAGATGGAATATTAACTGGTGAATATACTAGTGTTGAGCATTTGTGGAGAGATGATTTTGTAAGCTTTTTAATAGGTTGTAGCTTTTCTTTTGAGTCAGAGCTTTTAGAAGCTGGAGTATCTGTAAGGCACATAGAGGAAAACTGTAACGTTCCTATGTTTGTAACTAATATAGAATGTGAACCAGCGGGTATTTTTAATGGAAAAATGGTTGTAAGCATGAGACCTATTCCATATGACCAAATTGTAAAATCAGTAATGGTGACTGGAACAATGCCAAAGGTTCATGGCACGCCAATTCATATAGGAGATCCTTCTGTTATTGGAATTTCAGAAATTAGCAAGCCTGATTTTGGAGATAGTGTTAAAATAAAAGAAGGGGAAGTTCCAGTGTTTTGGCCTTGTGGCGTGACACCACAATCTGTAGTTATGAATGTTAAACCTAAAATAGTAATTACACATTCTCCTGGGCATATGCTTATAACGGATACTAAAAATATAGACTTGAAATATTAAATACGAATATATAGTTCAGTTAACAATTCATAGTTAACAGTTAACTGACTAATCGGGAGGACACTTATGTATAAGGTAGATTTAAATTGTGATTTAGGAGAAAGCTTTGGAAGCTACAAGCTTGGTTTGGATGAAGAAGTAATTTCATATATATCTTCTGCTAATATAGCCTGTGGTTTTCATGCAGCAGATCCACTTGTAATGGACTATACAGTTAAACTAGCTAAGGCAGCTGGTGTTAGCATCGGTGCCCATCCTGGGTTTCCTGATTTAGTGGGTTTTGGAAGAAGAAATATGAATGTGTCTCCAAAGGAAGCTAAAGCTATGGTGCAATATCAAATTGGAGCATTAGATTCTTTTTGTAGAGCACAAGGAGTTAAAATGCAACATGTAAAACCACATGGGGCTTTATATAATATGGCAGGAAAAGATTTAAAACTTGCTGAAGCCATTTGTGAAGGTATATATGAAGTGAATCCTAAATTGATTTTACTTGCCTTATCTGGAAGTGAAATGATAAATGCTGCACAAAATATTGGATTAAAAGTAGCAAGAGAGGCTTTTGCTGATCGTGCTTATGAAGAGGATGGATCTTTAGTTGCAAGGACTAAAGAAGGAGCGATGATTACAGATGAAGAAGTGGCTATTAAAAGGGTTATAAAGATGATAAAAGAAAATAAGGTTACAACTATTACGGGTAAAGATATACCAATTAAAGTGGACTCTATATGTGTTCATGGAGACGGAGCTAAGGCATTGGAATTTGTGAAAAAAATTAAGCTCAGCCTTGAAACAGAAAATATAGAAATTGTTCCATTGAATCAAGTTTTATAGGATACACTATGAAAAGTAAAATTGTAAGCTATAAATATTGTTATATAAAAATTAGTCAATAGTGGTAATGGCGGAAAAGTAATAAATTAAGGAATAAAAGCTATGGGGTTAAAAAATATTAATATAAAGAAGGCTTTTTTATGGAAGAATATTTTAGAACTTATGCCAAAATAGATTTAGGGGCTATTTTGCATAATATAAATGAAGCAAAAAAACGAATAGAAAAACATGTTAAGGTTATGGCAATAATTAAGGCTAATGGATATGGACATGGTGCTGTTGCCTTAGGTAATTTTCTTGAAAATGAAGTGGATTATTATGGTGTAGCGACTATAGAAGAAGCTATGGAGTTACGTGAATCTGGAATAGAATTACCTATATTAATTCTTGGGTATACGTCGCCTAGTCAATATATAGAAGTAGTTAAAAATAATATTACTCAAACTGTGTATAATACAGAAATGGCTAAAGAAATGTCAAAGGCAGGAGCAATATGTGGACAAGAAGCAAAAGTTCATATTGCACTAGATACTGGTATGACTAGAATAGGCTTTGATGCAAATGAAGATGGAGTATCAGCAGTTAAGGAGATTTTAACTCTTTCAAATTTAGTAGTTGAAGGTTTATTTACTCATTTTGCTACAGCAGATGAAGTGGATAAAAGCTATAGTAAATTTCAGATGGAGAGATATGATAATTTTCTAGTACTATTGGAAGAAAGGAGGATAAATATTCCTATTAAGCATATGTGTAATAGTGCAGGAATTATGGAATTTGATCACCATCGCTTTGATATGGTACGAGCTGGAATAATTACTTATGGATTATATCCATCTGAAGAAGTTGATAAAAATGCTATTAAGTTAAAACCAGCATTGCAATGGAAAACTCATATAATAAATGTAAATACTGTTGATGAAGGTCATGGTGTTAGTTATGGAAAAACTTTTATTACAAAAAATAATACAAAGATAGCAACTCTTTCCGTAGGATATGCTGATGGATATCCAAGAGCACTTTCTTCAAAGGCAAGAGTATTGATACATGGCGAATATGCACCAATTATAGGAAGAATTTGCATGGATCAAATGATGGTTGATGTTACACATATAGATAATGTAAAGATTGAAGATGAAGTAACCTTAGTTGGTAAAGATGGAGAGAATATTATTTGTGTTGAAGAATTAGCTAATATAGCTGGGAGTTTTAATTATGAGTTTGTCTGTGGTATAGGTAAAAGAGTTCAAAGAGTTTATTAAATAAAGTGTCTGAAGGGGGAAACAGGGATATGAAAGAAAATAAATTCAAAACTGAAATTTCTCAAATAAGTGAAACATCAGTTTTGGTTGAATTTGGCATGAAAATTAGTGAAGATATAAATAAAAAAGTAAGAACACTTTGTACATATCTTGACGAGAAACCTTTTAATGGAATGATAGAGTATGTGCCTGCATTTACAAGTATTTCTATTATTTACAATCCTTTAGATATGAACAGTGAATCCCCTTATGAAGTAGTAAAAACTATTTTAGATAACATAATATCTAAACTTGATTTTTCTTTAGCAGATGAAGAACATATAGTTGAAATTCCAGTATGTTATGGTAGTGAATTTGGACAAGATATTGAGCAAGTTGCAAAAATAAATAATATTACTGTAGATGAAGTTATAAAAATTCATTCTGAAGGAAAATATCTAGTTTATATGATTGGATTTGCTCCAGGCTTCCCATATTTAGGTGGAATGTCTGAAAAAATTGCAGCGCCAAGACGTGAATCCCCAAGAACTGCAATACCAGAAGGTTCAGTTGGTATTGCTGGAATGCAGACGGGGGTATACCCAATAGAAACACCTGGAGGATGGCAGCTTATTGGAAAGACACCATTAAAAATGTTTGATTTAAATAGAAATCCTAAAAGCCTTTTAAAGGCAGGAGATATAGCTAAATTTTATCCTATTTCTTATGAAGAATATGTAAAGTTAAAGGAGGAGGAATAGTGAGTATATCTGTTTTAAATCCTGGGCTGCATGCAACCATTCAAGATTTTGGAAGGCATGGATATCAAAAATACGGTGTTATAGTTAGCGGTGCTATGGATACTTATTCTATGAGACTTGCAAACATTGTAGTTGGAAATAATGAAAATGAAGGTGTTTTGGAAATTACAATGATTGGTCCATCATTAAAACTGGAAAAGGGAACCTTAATTTCTATAACAGGTGGAAATATTTCACCTACTATTAAGGAAAAGAAAATTCCTATGGGGAGACCAGTTTATTTAAATGAGGATTGTGTATTAAATTTTGGACCTTGCATAGCAGGATGTCGTTCTTATTTAGCTATAGCAGGTGGATTTGAGGTTCCAAAAGTTATGGAAAGTAAAAGTACATATTTAAGAGCACAATTTGGAGGATTTAATGGAAGGACTTTGAAAAAGGGAGACGTATTAAATATTGGTGTTAAAAGTTCAACTGCTAATAAAATAATAAAAAAGCTAGAAGAAATAAACCCCAAAGGTGAGTTTGTAGCTCCAAGCTGGTATATGAGGGATTCAATAGTGGAAAATTCTAATAGTACAATTATTAGAGTTTTTCCAGACAGGCAATTTAATAATATTTCTGATGAAAGTATAAATAAGTTTTTTAATTTAAAGTTTAATATAGATAATAAATCAGATAGAATGGGATATCGTTTATGTGGAGAAAAAATAGAGCTTAAAGAAAAGTTAGAAATGATTTCTGAAGAAGTTTCTGTTGGCACTATTCAAATTCCACCAGACGGTAACCCTATTATTTTATTAGCAGATAGACAGACTACAGGAGGATATCCTAAGATAGCTCATGCAGCTTCTGTAGATATTCAAAAAATAGTTCAGCTTAAGCCTAATAATAAAATTACATTTAAACAGATTACCTTAAAGGAAGCTGAAAAGTTATACTTTGAAAGAGAAAAATATATTGCGGAACTAAAAAAAGCAATAAGACTTACAATAATTTAGACTTATTGCGTAAGGCAGTGGGCTATCTTCCATATAAGAACTTTTCATAGAATCTTGGGCTTGTTATTTTATTTCAACCACCTTACTTAAACTATAAAATTTTCTAAAATTGAATATTGTTTTAAATTAAAATGTTTTAAAATTTAAAAATAAAAAAAGATAACAATTTACAGGAAGCATTAGGGTTGAAGGCATTTGGTTTATTTTAATGTGGAGCAAGCTTTAACATACATATATAAAGGAAGTGAAATTATGATTAATATAAATGATATAGAAAAAATTATGCAAGTTGTTGATAAGTTTGATGTTTCTCACTTTGAATTTCAACAAGGAAAAAGTAAAGTAATTATAGATAAAAATTCAGCAGGTGAATCGGTAATTAATAAAAGCTATGAAAAGGAGATTAAGCCTAATAATGAGGCAGTTTCTAGTGGAAAAGAAGATGATGCTAAAGAAGTTTCTGGAGAAAAAGAATACATTAAAGCTGCTTTTGCCGGAACATTTTATTCTGTAAAGGAGCAAGGTGGCCCAGCATTTGTTAATCTTAATAATCAAGTTAAAACAGATACTGTAGTATGCCTAATTGAAGTTATGAAATTATTTAATGAACTTGAAGCTGGAGTTGAGGGAACTATAGTTGATATATTAGTTAAAGATGGTGATTTTGTAGAGTATGGTCAACCTTTATTTGAGTTCAAAAAATAAATTAATCATATTAGGCACATTCAAAAAAGTAACAAGTTAATAATAAAAGATAGGGTAGCATGCTAGCTTATTATTTTCTTGAATGTGCCTCAATAAAAGGAGGTTAAGTAATGTTTAAAAAAATTCTTATAGCTAATAGAGGGGAAATTGCTGTTAGAATTATACGTGCGTGCCATGAGATGGGAATTAAAGTAGTGGCTATTTATTCTGAAACTGATAAAGATGCTATGCATGTAAAATTATCTGATGAAGCTTATTGTATTGGAAAAACGGCAGTAAAAGATACTTATCTTAATGTACAAAATATATTAAGTGTAGCTATACATACTAAAGCAGAAGCAATTCATCCAGGTTATGGTTTCCTTTCTGAAAATACGGATTTTGCTAAAATGTGTGAAGAATTTGGAATTACTTTTATAGGACCAAATCCAGATATTATAAACCAAATAGGAGATAAATCCAATGCAAAAGATACTATGAAAAGCGCAGGAGTACCAATTGTTCCAGGAAGTGATGGGGAAATAGAACATATAGAAGAAGCAATAGAAATTGCAAAAAGTATAGGATATCCTGTTATAGTTAAAGCATCAGCAGGCGGTGGGGGAAAAGGTATGAGAGTTGTTAATTCTGAAGATGAATTAATAAGCTCAATTGAAACAGCGCAAAAAGAAGCACAAAATTATTTTGGTAATCCTATGGTTTATATAGAAAAGTATCTAGAATACACAAGGCATGTAGAAATACAATTGGTTGGAGATAACTATGGAAATGTAGTGCATTTAGGAGAAAGAGATTGCTCAATTCAAAGACGTCATCAAAAGCTTGTAGAAGAATCACCTTCTCCTGCATTAAATGAAGAGTTGCGAAATGCTATGGGACAATCTGCTGTTAGAGTAGCTAAAGCAATAAATTATAATAGTGTAGGAACTGTAGAGTTTCTTTTAGATGAAGATAACAACTTCTATTTTATGGAGATGAATACAAGAATACAAGTTGAACATGGAGTCAGTGAAATGATAACAGGTATTGATCTTTTGAAGGAACAAATAGCAATAGCAGCAGGAGAAAAATTATCATTTACTCAAGATGATGTAAAAATAAACGGATGTGCTATTGAATGCAGAATAAATGCTGAAGATCCAACTATGAATTTTATTCCTACGCCAGGTAAGATTAATAATTATATAGCACCTGGTGGAATTGGTATAAGAATAGATAGTGCAGTTTATACAGGATATGTTATCTCACCATTTTATGATTCAATGGTTTCAAAAGTAATTGCTTGGGGAAGAACTAGGGAGGAAGCTATTTCAAGAATGAAAAGAGCTTTAGATGAATTCGTTATTGATGGAGTTAAAACTACAATTCCTTTCCACAAAAAATTAATGGATAACGAAACTTTCAGAAAAGGAAATTTCAATACAAAATTTTTAGAAATACATAAAGATTTATTTTAATAAGGCATGAGGACTTCTTTGGTTTTTTTGTAGATATGGTATTTAAGATTATATGTTCTATTACAATGCATAATGTTATAATATGGTTATGATGTATAAGTATATAAGTTTATTTTGAAAAGGGGGAAAATTAAAATGCCATTCGTAAATTTAAAAATTATAAAAAGTCAGGTGACTTTAGAGAAAAAGAAAGAATTAATCAAAGGGTTGTCAGATTTAATAGTAAATATAATGGGAAGAGACAGAAAGTCTACTGTAATAACAGTAGATGAACTTGAAGAGTCCCAATGGTCAATAGGTGGAGTTACATTAGATGAAAATGAATTAGAAAAAGAAATAGTTACTTTTGTTAACATAAAAGTATCAAAAGGTACTACTAATCCAGATGAAATTAATAGAATGATGAAAGCTACAAAAGAATTAATAATTAAAGTATTAGGTAGTAGTTCAGTAACTAATTACTTTATTATGGATGAATTGAATCCAGCTGGATGGGGATTTGATGGTATTTCAATGACAGAATGGAATAAGATGGAACAGTAATCATATGTAGTAGTTGATAGTGTTAGGGATGTGAAAGAAAATAACAAGTCAAATATGCGACGTATATTTTGTCTTAAGATAAGTTCAACTAGATTCAGCTGGAATGTAAAATTCCACCTGAAAAGTTTCACTTTATGTCAGACAAGGAAACAAGTTTAGTTAATAGCAGGCCTATTGGCTGAACTTGTTGACGCAGTATGGCGCAAAATAGACTAGCATACTGACTTGTTATTTTTTTGAACATCCCTTATGCTTTGGTATGAATGACAAATATAAAATTGTTCATTTAAAATGAAAAAGACACTAAATATTTTAAATTTGAAATATTTAGTGTCTTTTATTGTGCTGGCATGGGTAACAACTTGGGAGTGAACTGCTGTGGGTTTGGCCGTGGTATACACTAGATAATATAACTAATTTCTATGATTTAATAAGACTATTTAAAATCATTCCAATAACCACAAGTATTATTCCTATTAAGCCAATAAGTGTTGGAATTTTATCATGAAATATAAATACTCCTCCAAGCAGTGTAAAGATTACTTCACCAGACTGTGTTGATTCTACGACTGCTAACTTATGTGTATTACTGCTTACTATATCAGTTGCTTTGAAAAATAGTATTGTAGCAATAATCCCTGAGAAAACAGCAACTATTAAGGACTGGGCTATTTGTCCTTTACTTGGTAGACCAACAGATAATACGGCATAGCTTGATATCATTATCCAAAATGGCATACTACATAGTGTCATACCAAATACTCTTTGAAAGGTACTAAATTTATTATCACAAATCTCCATCATTTTACGATTACCAAGTGGATAGGCAAATGCAGCTAAAACAACAGGAACAATTCCTAAAAGTATTTTAAGCAAAGACATATTTTTTGCTTCTTCAAACTGCATTAAAAATATTCCTAGTAAAATTATTGAAGACATTAGCAGGGATTTTTTAGGGAGCTTGTTTCTTGTTTGGCATGTTCCAATAGTAGTTTCTATTTTTTTGAAAAATAATGGAGACATAAGTCCACCAGCAACTATAGTAAATTGCCAAGTTCCAGCAACTAACCATGAAGCACCGTATGCTGAAGCAAAACTCAAAGGTGCATAGAACAATCCAAAACCTATTGTGCTCCAAGTAATCCATTGAATAGGTTTTTTTATTATATCATTTAATACGTCAAATAATTGATTTTTTATAGTAACTATAATGAATAAAATGGGTAGCATAAAAATATACCTCAGCGATGAACTCCAAAGCCAACTACTACCAGAAATATTCATTTGTTGATTAAGTATAAATGTAAATGCAAAAAAGAATGATGCGGCTATTCCAAATGTAAATGCTTTTGTCATCTTAAAACTCCTTCCATCTAAATATTTGAATGTGAAATTAAATTTATAAACTAAATAAAACTAATATGTTATAATAGATATATATATGTTATATTATACAATGAAGTTGTATTTTATACAATATTATATATGTTATAGCATACAAAGATCTTATATATAAGAGGAGTTAAGTAATGAAAGATTTGAATTTAATTATAGGTAATAAATTAAAAGATATCCGAAATAAAAGAAATTTAAGTTTAGATGAAGTGGCTAAGTTAACGGGTGTTAGTAAAGCAATGTTAGGTCAAATAGAAAGGGGAAAGTCAAATCCAACAGTCTCTACATTATGGAAAATTGCAACCGGATTAAAAGTATCTTTTTCATTATTTATTGATGAAAATCAAGATGATTTAAAGGTAATAGATAAAAATGATATTAGTCCAATAATAGAAGATAATAATAGAATGAAGCTCTATCCAATATTCCCATTTGACTCAAATAAGGGTTTTGAGATATTTACAATTGAATTAGAACCAGACTGCAATCATATATCTACTCCTCATAATGATGGTGTTGAAGAATACATCATAGTTACTGAAGGTAAAATTGAAATGGATATAAATGGTGAAAAATTCATATTGCAAAAGGATAATTCAATTAGATTTATGGCAAATAAGCCACATTCATATAAGAATATAAATAACAATAAATCAGTATTCCAAAATATAATACTTTATTTTAAATAATAAATAGAAGAGAAGAAATGCCTTTAGCAAAAGGTTAGTGTATTATCCAATATTGCTTTTTTGATTAGTTAATATATTGTTATTGATAAGAAATATAATAATGATAAAATAGAGATAATAAATTAGTATGAAATGAATATTAAAGTGAAAAGCCTAAATTTATATTTAAGTGAATAGCTTAAATTTAAATTTGCTAAGGAGGATTAGGAGGAATTTTAGATGGTTTCTATCAGCATAACTGTAATTTTAATAGTAGTAATTTTAACAGCACTTGTTTTTGCACTTTCCAATGGGCTACATGATGCAAGTTCTGTAGTTGCAACTTGTATTGTTTGTGGTGCAGCAACGCCAAAGCAAGCAATTGCAATTGCATCAATTTTTGGAATGATTGGTTCTGTTTTCGGTGGAAGTGCAGTAGCGGATACGATCTCAAAGGTTATAGATCTACCTGTGAATACATCCATGCTCATAATACTTTTTGCAGCAATTATGGGAGCGGTTATATGGAATTTAGTAACTTGGAAATTGGGATTGCCTTCAAGCTCAACACATGCTTTGATAGGAGGAATTATTGGCTCAGTATGGATATCTTCTGGTTATGAACATATACAATGGGGCTGGAAGGAACTAATTGGAGGACAGTATCAACTCACTGGAATAATGAAAGTAGTTGCAGGATTGATTATTTCACCAATGCTTGGATTTATGATTGCATTTATTCTTCAAAAGGTTATGGGCTTACTACTCCGGAATGCGAAATATACATTAAATAATACACTAAATAAGCTACAATTAGGAATAGCAGCAGCACTCGCATACAGCCATGGAGCTAATGATACTCAAAAAATAATAGGAATAATAACCTTAGCGCTGATGGCAGGAAATGGTATAGCTACAACACCGATTTGGGTAAGAATAGCTGGTGGCGTTGTAATGTTTATTGGAACAATGCTTGGAGGATGGACAATAATGAAAACTATCGGTAGAGGAATATTTAAAATAAGAGTTATTCATAGTGTGAATTCTCAATTAGCTTCCTCGGGATCATTACTGTTAGCTACGTTTATTGGGGCACCTGTTTCTACTACTCATGTAGTGGTTGGCAGTGTTATGGGAGTTGGTGCAGCTGATGAATATAGAATGGTTCATTGGGGCGTAGCTAAGGAGATTATTTTAGCTTGGTTTATTACAATACCACTATCTGCAGTAGTTTCTGCATTTATATACAGTTTAACTAATTTTATTTTCAAAGTAAGGTACTAGAAAGAAAATAACAAGTCAAAGATGCGACGTATATTTTGTGTTAGACAAGGAGTTAAGGCT
>Ga0302173_10001489_pt1 | contig 11688 bp, 11 predicted proteins | sample I_Fen_N3_1_FD_198785 | JGI IMG/M metagenome (GOLD analysis project Ga0302173, IMG submission 198785) | Peat permafrost microbial communities from Stordalen Mire near Abisko, Sweden - I_Fen_N3_1 | ecosystem: Environmental > Terrestrial > Soil > Wetlands > Permafrost | place: Sweden: Abisko... | reverse complement strand
TTTTGCAAATCCCTGTCGGAAATTGCGTACAGCATACATTTCTTTGTGAATGGCACTGTTATTTACCAGGTTCTCATATTGCTGAAGGCTTTTTTCAGATGTGTCATTATTTGACAGAGCATCGGCTGTGGTCTGTGCGGCTAACATTCCGGATCTTATGGCTAAATGTACACCTTTTAGAGCGGGCATTGCAACCAGCCCTGCACTGTCACCGACGATCAAGGCATTGTCGATATATAATTTGGGAACAGCATAAAGACCTCCTTCGGGAAGAGTCTTGGCGCCATATTCCACCATTTTTCCGCCCTTTAATATTTTAGAAACAAATGCGCTGGATTTCCATATCTGAAGTGCATCATGTACATCGAATGTGGGATCCTGGTAATCGAGGCCGACAACAAGACCTACTGCCACTTTATTCTCATTCAGACCGTATATGAATCCTCCTCCGAATTCGTCATTATCGAGCGGATAACCCATTGTATGATAAATCTCACCAGCCGTGATATTGCCGGGAGGAACTGTCCATAGTTCCTTGCAACCTAAAGAGTAAACCTGCTCGTTCCTGTCCTTATCGAGATTGAATTGTTTAATGAGCATTTTGGTCAGACTGCCCCGGGTGCCTTCGGCAAAAATGGTAATCCTGGCTTCTATGCGGGTACCTGCCTGAAAATTCTCCAACTTATTTCCATTATGATCCAGTCCTGTATCTTTGGTTTTGGCTCCTATTACCTTTCCGTCTCTGTACAAGATTTCGTCAACAGCAAAACTGGTATAAATATCCACACCTTTTTCCGTTGCTTTAAGTGCTAAATACCTACATATCTGACCCAATGATGCCGTGTAGTTACCTTTATTACTCATGTAGGGTATGTGAAACGGCAGTGCAAAGGCTCTTTTTTCTGAGAGTAGTACCGTTTTGTCCTTTGTTACTTTAGCATTAAATGGTATTTCTGAGAAATCCACTTCAGGTAATAGTTCTTTAAAAACAGATGGTTTGATTATGGCACCTGATAATATGTGACTACCGATAGAACTACCCTTTTCGATCAATAAAATTTTACCATTATGGCCTTTTTGTTTAAGGATATCAGCCAGATGAATCGAAGCAGCTAAGCCGGATGGGCCTCCTCCGATTATTAAAACATCAGTTGATACTGTATTAATATCACTCATTCTTTGACCTCCTGTATTATTGTTATTATTCTGCGGTACTTAGTATAACAGTATTGGCTCCAATATGTTTAATCATATTAATTTAAACCAATCTGCATAAACTGAATCATCTTTTTTTGAGAACTTGCAGTGATTGAATTCGTTGGTATGATTGTCATAGCAGTAATCCTTCTTCCACTCATCAGCATGTTCGACTGTTTGTCTTATGGCGTCGGTAATATACAATAGCTCATCATTGGTCATAGTCGGATGAAGAGATAGCCTTATCCAGCCTGGTTTCATTGAAAGGTCGCCTGCATCAATCTTGTCAGTAATCTCTTTAGACATTTTAACATCCACATTCAGAAGGAAATGGCCATAAGTGCCTGCACAGGAACATCCTCCCCGGACCTGAATACCAAAATGGTCATTGAGAAGACTGGTAAAAAGGTTGTGATGTATATTGTCTACAAAAAAAGAAAAAACACCTAATCTGTCCCTGATATCCGAAGCAAGAATGTGGAGATTCTTTATATTTGATAATTCCCTGAAAGTTAGTTCGATAAGCTCGCTTTCCCTTTCATGAATCTTTTTTGTACCCATACTATCTTTCAGGATAACCGTGAGAGCGGCCTTAATACCCTGCAGGAATCCCGGAGTCCCGCCATCTTCCTTAACCTCAATATCAGTTATATAGCTATAGCCGCCCCACCTGTTTGTCCATTTTACTGTTCCACCGCCAGGACTATCAGGAATATCGTTTTTATATAGTTCTTTATTGAATATTAAAACACCCGGACTGCCGGGACCTCCGAGGAACTTGTGAGGTGAGAAAAATATTGCATCAAGCTGATAAATTTTGTCAGCAGGGTGCATATCGATATCAACATAGGGAGCCGAAGCTGCAAAGTCCACAAAACAGTATCCATGGTGTTCGTGCATAATCTTTGCAAGCTCATAGTATGGAGGGTAATATCCGGTTACATTTGAACATGCGGTAAAAGATCCAATAAGCAAGGGGCGATCTTTATATTTCACAATCTCCCTGCGCAAAGAATCAGGGGAGACAGTCAGATCAGATGAGGGTTCCAGAACAACAACTTCCGCAAGCGTCTCAAACCATGATGTGTGATTGGAATGATGCTCTGTATGTGTTAAAAAAACAACAGGACGCTTGTCATTTGGTATGTCCTTGCAATTCTTGTAATCTCCATGAGAAAAGGAGCAGAACTTTATGGCCTGCTCGGGAACCTTCAGTCCAAGAAGTCTCTGAAGCTTAGCAATTGCTGAGGTCATTCCTGTTCCGGTAAATATCAATATGTCATTATCATTGGCATTAACGTGATGCTTCACTATTTTCTGGGCATGATGATAAGCGTCAGTCATTGCCTTTCCGGTAGAAGTTGACTCTGAATGTGTGTTGCCTACCATCGGACCAACATTTTCAGTAATCTTTTTTTCTATTGGTCCATAAAGCCTGCCACTGGCTATCCAGTCGGCATAAATCAGTTTCTTCGTTCCGTAAGGTGTTTCAATCTCAGTATCAATACCAATGATATTCCTTCTAAACCGGTCAAAATATTTTTCAAGCTCAGACATAAATAATAGTTAATTTAAAGCAATAGAAGTGTTACTGCTACAGAGCGCAAAAGTAATCACTTTTCATCGTTTCCAAATGAAAAGAGACGTTGCTTGCAACGTCTACTTTTATTTTTCACACGGAAAGATATGTTCTATGTAAAAATTATCTGTGAACCTTCGCCACCTGCATGTTCATAAAATTCACCAATAGTCAGGATTCCACTTACGTGGTCACTCAGGTCCTCCTTTTTTAACTTGAACATATCCACAGCAGTCTTACATGCATATATTTTACCACCACCTGCAGTAATAAGATCAAGAAATTCGCTCACGGGAGGAATATCAAGTTTTTCCATCTGGCCTTTCATCATCCAAGAAGTGAAAGCTTCCATTCCGGGAATAATTCCTAAAAGCGACGGCATTCTCATCCCTCCGGGCAAGCGTAATGCCGGGTTGCCTACAACCCCTGTATGTAGTTTATCCATACGGCTTTTTGTTATTGCATCCATACCGAAGAAGGTGAAGAAAAGGTTGGTCTCAATCCCTTCCATAACAGCACCGTTTGCCATTATAAGGGAAGCATAAACATCCTCAATTGAGCCTTTGGCACAAATAAGACTTACTTTTTTTATTGGAAATTTTTGTTCCATAACATTATAATTTTAAAAAGTTAAACACAACTGGCTGGTTTTGGGATTCCGGCTATTTTAGTAGCTTTCTTCAAAGGAGCTCCAGGGAAAAGCTGATAAAAGGTTTTAACATCGATAACTCCGGAATGATTTATACTCCTGATTGATAAAGGATCCCCACTGGTAAATCTGTTACGGAGAAATTCCATAATTGCATAATGCTGTCCTGTAAGGACAATTCCTTCTTCCTTTGCAATTTCAACAGCAATTTCTTTTGTCCATTGTGAGGAATTTGTAAAATAACCCTCTTCATTAACGTCAACTGTGACGCCTGCATAAGTTTTTTGTGCCATAATAGAGAAATTAGATTTTGAAAATAAATAGGTTAAGGTTAAGGTTAAGGTTAAGGTTAAGGTTTAAAGTATTAACGATTTATGTATTAATTTTGAATTTTTCCTGCCATCGACATATAACTTGTTACCGGTAATTTTCTCGCCTTTAACAGGATATTCCAGTAAATCCATTTAAATAGTAGTTTGCCAAGATGATTTAACCTGGTTTCCTTCAGCAATGAGAAGGGACCTATAATCGGTAACGGATATAACCCGGGAAGAGGTTCTGTTCCATAATTAAAATCTATAAGTATGCCTTTGCTGAAACCTGTCTCAATATAGCAATTGGAGTGGCCGTCGAAAGATGCAGTCAATGGTTTGCTTTTTATAAAGTTGATTATGTTTTCCTCGAGCACATCTGCCTGAAAATGTGCAACTGAACCAGCTTTTGACGACGGGAAATTGCCTGCATCGCCGATGACAAAGATGTTTTTGTATAATGTTGACTGGAGAGTATTCTTGTCTGCTTTTACAAATCCGAATTCATCGCCGAGACCGCTTTTTGAAACTACCGGATCACCGGTATGAAGTGGTACTGTAATAAGGCAATCAAATGGAATTTCCTTTCCTCCGAAGTCAAGTATTTTGCTGTTTTGGTTATCAACCTCACCAAGGAAAAAATCACTTACAATGTTTATATTTTTACTACCAAGAAGAGAACCGAGCATTTTTGATGCTTTTGGTTTTGTAAACGCACCTGATAATGGCGTGACGTAAGTGATTTTTACCTTATCGCGCATCCCCTTACCGGTAAAATAGTAATCAGCCAGAAATGCGAATTCCAGTGGAGCGACAGGGCATTTGATCGGATTGTCTGCGACATTAATCACCAGGCTGCCACCCTTCCAGGTCTTGAAAAATTCTGCCAGAGATTCTGCTCCTTCAATAGTATAAAAATCAAATACCTTTTTCTGCCATAACTCTCCTTTTAAGCCCGGTGTATCTTCAGGACAAATTTTTGTTCCGGTAGCCACGATGAGGATATCATATTCTATAATGGTACCATTAATAAGACTTATTGAATTCTTAACAGGGTCGATCTTTTCAATCTCGTTGTTTATTACTTTAACTCCTTTTGGAATGAATTCAGACGTTTCTTTAAAAATTTCTCTTTTCTGATAATAGCCAAAAGGGATAAACAGGAAACCCGGCTGGTAATAATGATTCATCTCCTTTTCCACTATATTGATACTCCATTCATCAACTGCTAATGTCTTCCTCATCTTATTTGCCATTATTGTTCCCGCAGTACCGGCTCCGAGGATCAAAAGTTTTTTCATGTTTCAGGCTTCTGTTAATTTATTAACAGAACAAATGTATTCTATATATCGAGTTATCTAGATATATATGATAATTATGATGTTTTATGTTTTCTTATTAAAGGAAAAAATATTTTAAAAAAACAGATTACCTTCGTCAAGACAAAAAATTTATAATTGTTGTAATCATTAAACCCAGTTTTTTATGAAAAAAGGAATTGTAATTACTCTGTTTATAGTTTTATATATACCGGTATTAATGGCCCAAAGTACTAAAATTGGAAATAATCCAGTAGGTACCTGGAAGTTTGCGGCCCCTTATGCACCGGAAGGATATAACTCCGGAATAATTGTTGTCGGTTTTGAGGATCAGAAGCACACCACAACAATGTCTTTTACAGGTAGTGAGTTTAAATATCAGGGTGAAAACGTTAAAGCTTTAAATGACAGTGTTTTATTTTCAATTTACCTTCAGGGTGAGGATGTCAAAGTGATGTTGAAAATTGAAAGTGATACAAACATGACCGGGAAAGCGGTATATTCACAGGGAGAAGTTCCTCTTGCACTTTCAAAGGTTTTGGCAACTGAAGAAGAAGTAAAAAAATAGATTGGTATATACGATGCAGAATGTTGCCGGATTACTGTTTAAATCTAGTCCGGTAAGATTTACTATTTCCTGAAAGATTGAAGTATTCATTTTAACTGGACTTATCTTTATAAGTATGAAGAAATATCTGATAGTTCTCTTTGCATGGTTTATCTTTCTGATTCCCGCCAATTCACAGATTATTAATAAAGAACCGTTAAGCTTACGCCAGACGGGTTACAGGATCGATGCAAAACTAGACCCTGTAACAAAATCCGTTTATGGTACAATGGAAGCATTTTGGGTTAATAAGTCCAATGATATTGTACCTGATATTCAATTGCATCTCTATATGAATGCCTTTAAAAATAGCGAGTCTACTATGAATAGGGAATCTGACGCTTCAATTAGTCGTAAAGAATCCAATTATGGATGGATTGATATTAAATCATTCACCGACAGGAATGGCTATGATCTTATTCCGGTAATGAAATTTATTAGCCCCGATGATGGTAATATAAATGATCAGACTGTTTTAGAGGTCCATTTGCCTAAATCTGCTGACCCCGGAGATACTGTTTATATTAACGTGGTTTTTGAAACCCGACTTCCATTAATAACAAGGAGAACAGGTTACAACGATGATTTCTTTTTTGTTGGACAGTGGTTTCCAAAGTTCGGCGTTTATGAGCCGGAAGGAATGCGTTATGCCACAAAAGGAGGATGGAATTGCCACCAGTTTCATGCGAATTCCGAATTCTATTCAAACCATAGCTTATATAATGTAAAAATTACTGTTCCAAAGGAATATGTTGTTGGCACGGGAGGAATGCTGATGACTGAATCTGATTCTGATAGGACAGGAAAAAACAAGACACTCACATACAGAGCCGAGGATATAGTGGATTTTGCCTGGACAGCCTGGCCCGGGTATGCAGTATTTACTGATCAGTGGGAGAATGTAAAAATCACGCTTCTTCTTCCAAAAGACAGGATTGAACAGGTTGAAAGACAATTCACTGCAGTAAAACACGCTTTCGAATACTATGCCAGGAATGTAGGTCCTTATCCCTGGCCTTATCTGACAATTGTCGATCCTCCTTCAAAGGGAGCAAGGTCAGGAGGGATGGAATACACAACTCTGTTTACCTCTTCATCTTCCTATATGATGCCGGAATCTATGCATTACCCTGAGATGGTTACGATCCACGAATTCGGTCACGCTTATTTCATGGGTATTCTGGCAAGTAATGAGTTTGAAGAACCATGGATGGACGAGGGTATTAATTCTTTCTGGGAAGAACGAATTGTGGACCATTATTATGGTGAAAATTCAGGACTTTTAGATCATCCTTTTTTAAAGTTTGCTGATAAATCACTTGGACGATTATCCTATGTTCATTCCGGAGGAAGACAGGATGTAAGCAATAGTGAGTATTCCTGGAACTATCCCCACGGAACCTATGGCATGATGTCGTATGATAAAACTGCAACATTGTTATACACTCTGATGGGAATTATCGGAGAGGAGACAACAAATGAGGTTTTCAGGGAATATTATAAAAAGTGGGCTTTTAAACACCCTTCGGGTAAGGATTTTGTGAATGTTGTGAATGAGGTAGTTCCAAGGCTTAACGGAAATAGATTTGGTCGTGATATGAACTGGTTCTTTGATCAGACTCTTTATGGAACAGGAATTTGCGATTATAAAGTTGCCAATATTTTAAATAACAAAATTGAAACTTTAAAAGAGAAGGCGAACAGTACCGATTCCCTGAATAAAAATCCTGCAGTCAGGGAGGCTCATTATAAATCAACTGTGGAACTCGAAAGAGTCGGAGAGATAATGCTTCCGGTCCAGGTCCTGGTTCACTTTAAAAATGGTAACGAAGTACTTGAATCGTGGGACGGTAAAAGCAGATATAAAGATTTTGTTTACACCGGAACCAGGGAGATCGAATGGGTTAAAATTGATCCTGAGTTTAAGATCAGGATGGATGTCAATTTTGTAAATAATTCAATGACAATGAATCCCGATAATGTTCCCCTGCGTCGTTTAACAAATAAGCTGATATCATTCATGCAGTTTTTCATAAATTTTATTTCATTATAGTTTAATCATTTATGAAGATCCTCACTTCTTTGAAAACCGGAATGTTGCGTTCCATGAAATCGTGGAAAGGAATTGTAATAGCGTGGTTATGTTCATTTTTGCTGGCTAGTCTGGTGGCTATTCCGATGAAAAGTGCGCTTAAAGCAGGGTTTGGAAACAGCATGATAACTGAAAAACTGGCTGACGGTTTTAATGTTGAAGCCTTTGCCGATCTGGGAGCAAGCTTCAGAAGTTTGAGGTCATATTTTTCCAGCGGATTATTCATGATTATGATTATAGGTTTCCTGGTCAACTCTTTTCTTTCAGGAGGATTATTCAACAGTCTCAAGGGTATATCCGGTACCTTTTCATCTTCAGAATTTTTCAGGGCTTCGGTGAAAAATTTCTGGTCATTCTTTGTAATTTCACTAATAATCAGCATGATTATTTTGTTAATGGCAATTTTAATTATTGTTCTTCCCGTTTCAATAGCCAGCCAGTCTGAGTCATCACCTGATGGCGGTGCTTTCAAAACCGCTATTATTGTAACTTCATTTTTTCTTCTGGTCCTTACTCTCCTTTTACTTGTGGCAGACTACGCAAGGGCATGGCAGGCTTCGAACGATAATAATGCATGCTTCAAAGCAATAGGTTTTGGTTTCAGACAGACATTCAGGACATTTTTTTCATCTTACACCTTAATGTTGATTTTATTTGTGGTTCAAGGACTTTATGGATGGCTGGTACTGAGTATACTACCCGGAATGAAGCCTGTTAAAGAAGGTGGTATTCTTATTCTGTTCTTAATATCGCAACTTTTCTTCTTTATTAAAATACTTCTGAAAACATGGAGATATGGAAGTGTTACAATGTTGATGGAGTTGGATAACTCTAAAAAAGCCATTTAACAATAAAATACGGAAAGAGGAGCAAAGGGCAAATTAAACCTTTAAGACCGTATGCGGCTAATAGCTTTTGTCTTTTTAGACATTGGTAATTAGTTTTAAACATTTTCTTCACATATATATAGTATTTCCTAAAAATTTGTAACTTGATAAATTAAACTTGATTAATATCTAGTCAGGGAAGATTCATTTAAATAAAAACTTATAGCTATGGAAAAAATCATTTCATGTTGCGGATTAAATTGTGCCACATGTGAGGCAAGAATTGCAACAATTAATAACGACGACGAACTCAGAAAGTCAACTGCGGAAAAGTGGAAAACCCTTTATAATATCCCTGATATGACACCTGATATGATAAACTGCACAGGCTGCAGGGAGGAAGGCGTTAAGTTAGGACATTGGAGCATGTGTCAGATTAGACTCTGTGCGGCCGATAAAGGCTTTAAGACATGTGGCGATTGCAAGGAAATGGATACCTGCAGCTTAATTTCAGGAGTTCATAAAAGTGTACCTGAGGCTATTACAAATCTGAAGAACCTCAATTAACGGAAAATTTAAAAACATCATTAAGAATTACAGATTTGACAGTAAGGTGAAACGTGTAACTTCAATAGGGGGATCTTCTTTAAATGTAAAGATCAGGACAAAATGAACGAGCGCATTATTTTTGTGCTTCACCAAAGATTTTATGATTAAATTCAGGGATGAGAAACTTGTTAATGGAGTATCAAAATAGAGATCATATATAAACAAAATAAATAATTTATGAGAACAACTCTCTTCCTTTTTGCTCTTTTAGTCTCTAATTGTATTATTTCTCAGAAACCGGAAGATACCATGGTTTTAATTCCTGCTGGTAATTTTATTATGGGCAAGAATACCGAAGCACCTTCGGACTGGAAACCTGAACATAGTATCACTCTCAATGCCTTTTATATGGATAAACTGGAAGTTACCAATAAGCAATACTACGATTTCTGTGTTGTTACAAATACTGCTATACCTCAATTCTGGGGTTTAAAAGAGTTCAGAAGTGGTCCTGATTTTCCTGATAATCCTGTTGTAGGCGTGAGTTATTTTGATGCTGAAAAGTTCGCCCGATGGTCAGGGAAACGTCTTCCAACGGAAGCTGAATGGGAGTACGCTGCTAGAGGAGGAATGGTTGGGAAAAACTTCCCTTTTGGCGATGTGATTGACTCAGCCAAAGTTAACTATGGAAGAAAATATAAAGGAACACTAAAAGTGGGATCTTTCTCTCCTAACGGGTTTGGATTGTTTGATATTACCGGAAATGTATGGGAATGGACCTCTGATTTCTACAGCAACGACTATTATGCAAATTCACCTGTTGAAAATCCTAAAGGACCATCAACCGGAAGGTTTAAAGTGATACGTGGAGGAAGCTGGCACTCAGGACCAATGTGTGTTCAGACTTTTTACAGGAACGGATTGTCTCCAAGCTGGGTGGATTTTGGGGTTGGCTTCAGATGTGTGAAGGATATTAAGTGATTATAAAATAAGAAATTGAATTTATTTAGCTTTTGTAATGATATAGTTGTCTAACTTAAACATTCTATCATGTCGGGAAAAGAGAACCTTTTACTCACTGATAAGCAGATATATCCAACTGACGAGCTTATCTTTTCAATTATAGGGGATAAAAAAATATTCTGGCAGACCATAATGAATCATATGTCCAATAACTATAGGGAATCCCTGGGCCAATGGAATTTTTATAATGATGGGAAAAGATGGCTTTTTAAGATGGTCTATAAAAAGAAGACTATTTTCTGGGCCGGCATTATAACTGACACATTCAGAATTACGTTTTATCTTGGGAATAAAGCTGAAGCAATAATTGAGAACAGCGATCTGCCTCAGGGCATTAAAGAAGAATTCAAAACAGCAAAAAAGTATGGTTCAATCAGACCTGTTACTTTTATTGTGAATGACCTGACAGCTGTTGATAATGTATTGAAAATGATTTCGATAAAAAGTAAAATTAAATAGAAGTCTCAAATTAAGTTTCCTAGATTGCCTATCGCCAATAATACATAATACATTTCTTGGTCGTTATGCCGTTGTGCGTTATGCCGTTTCGCCTTTGCATCGTTCCATATACGTATAAATACCCCTTATAAATAGGCTTTAAGCTTCCTTCTCCCTCTTTTTATACTGGTTATCTTTGTGTTAATCAATTAACAATTATCATTCATAAAGGCTGATGGGAAAACTGTACGACCAATTATCAGAAGATGTAAGGTTCGAAGAAGGACTGAACGCATGTATGAATTGCGGAGTCTGTACTGCTATATGTCCCGCTGCTGAATTTTATAACTATGATCCCAGAAAAGTAGTTGATACGGTTCAGACAAAGGATGATGATAAAATAACTGAGCTTCTGAAGTCTGAAACAATCTGGTATTGTGGCGAATGTATGTCGTGTAAGACGCGTTGTCCTCGTGGAAATGCACCAGGATTGATAATAATGGCCCTACGATCGCTTTCTCAGGATCTTGGCTTTTTTACGGAATCTGAAAAGGGCAGGCAGCAACTCGCGCTTAAAAGGACTGTTGGCCACTGGCTGATTACTTATGGTTATTGTCTTTATCTTGAAGGAGTAGGAACAACTATGCATCCTGAACAGGGACCCGTTTGGGACTGGATTCAGGATAACTGGAGCGATGTCTTTAGAAAAATGGGAGCTAATTACAAAGGAGATGGAGCGGGAATCCTAAGAAGGATACCCGAAGAGGCGATGGATGAGATAAGGGAAATTTTTAAGGTGACAGGTGGAATGAAGAGATTTGAAAATATAGAAGAATTTTCAAAGATAAAGGCGAAAGAATTAAATATGCAATTTGATGAAGGTACAGAAAATGAATATTTTCAACATATTTATAAAACTAATAATGGTTGCCACACACGATAATATTTTCGAAAGATGAGAATTGAAGGGAAAAAAGCTATTTGGAATGAATATCAGAAAGAGATCGCTGATGACAATTATTTTTATGTCAGAAGCTGTGTGAGACAAAATTTCTTCCCCGGATCAGAAACTGCGTTTCTGAAAATCATGCGTAGCG
>Ga0302173_10001488_pt1 | contig 11689 bp, 10 predicted proteins | sample I_Fen_N3_1_FD_198785 | JGI IMG/M metagenome (GOLD analysis project Ga0302173, IMG submission 198785) | Peat permafrost microbial communities from Stordalen Mire near Abisko, Sweden - I_Fen_N3_1 | ecosystem: Environmental > Terrestrial > Soil > Wetlands > Permafrost | place: Sweden: Abisko... | reverse complement strand
GCTCAGGATATATTTAAAGTCATAAAACCAGTAGAAAAAGATTTAGTAATGGGTAATTAAGTTTTAGTCAGGTTTATTAATGAGGAGGATTGGTTAACAGCAATCCTCCTCTTGTATTATATTATTACCTGGTTGTGCCTATGTGTGAATAATGTAATTTAATTGATCAATTATGTAATAAGTTATGATGGAGCTCAATCTACCTTTGATCTATTGAATTTATATAATAATTTAAAAAATAAGAAAATGAAAAAAATTATCCTTTTTGCGTTCGTGATTATTATCTCTATTAGTGCTTCAACTGCATTTGCTGTCAAGCCGGATACAAAATCTGCAACAGAGAAACCTGCCATACCAGCGAAGACAGAAAATAAAATGTCTGAGGAAGAATTAAGCCGCTTAACAAAACGTGTTGAAGAAATACGCGATATGGACAAAACAAATATGACAGTAAAAGAAAAACGTGAACTTAAAAAAGAAGTTAAAAGTATAAAAGAGAATGTAAAAAGAGACGGAGGCTATATATATATCGGCGGAGGTACCCTTCTTTTAATTATACTTCTCATTATATTACTTTAATAAACAATATTTTATCGATATCTGGTAAATAGGTAACAATCAGCTTACAACAAATATCGTGTTATATATATTGCACAAGGTTAGGTTAGGTTAGGTTAGGGAGAATTTAGTTTTGGTCAGGTTTAGGTTATGAGGGGGATTGGGTAACTAGCAATCCTCCTCTTATTTTTATAATAGCCTGGTTTCGGGCAAAAGGTGCATCTGTGAATAATGTAACTTAATTGATCAATTGTGTAATAAGTCAGGTTACAGTGTCATTTATCTTTGAACTGTCGGTTATACACATTAATTTAAAAAATAATAAAATGAAAAAAATTATCCTTATTGCATGCCTAATGATTTTATCATTGAGTGCCGGAACAGTATTTGCAAACACTCCGGATTCCAAAACCGTATCAGACAAAGGAACTGTTCCTGATCGAAAAGAAGTTAAGCTTTCAGGAGAAGAATTAAATCGGCTTACAAAACGAGACGGTGAAATACGCACTATGGACACTAACGTTTCAGCCAGCCAGGAAGGTCAGAGGATGAGAAGAGACCGCGACGGTATAGGAGGCGACCACAGAAGAGGCGGCGGGGTTGTATATATAGGTGGAGGTACAGTTCTTCTTATTATCCTCATTATCCTCTTAGTCTGATAACAATTCTTATTCAATTATTGGTTCTGCTAACGAGAACCTGAAGAAAGAATCAGATAAATATACAGGTGATATTATTTTTTATTGGTTACTGAATTTAAAATCAAAAAGATGTACAAAGAAAAGACAGCCTTCATTACCGAGTCAACTATAGACAATAATAAAAGATCAATTAATACTTTACTGAATTCCAACGATTTGGGGTTAATGATCAGTCATTTGAAAGAGGAACCATCCTGGGAAGAAGGAGAACTGAAATCTGCTATTCTTCTTAGAAGTCCTTTAAAAAAGATATTGCTTACCGTAATTCATGCCGGGACCGTAATCAGTTCTTTTCAGAATGGTGATTCCCTGACTTTTCAGGTAATTGAAGGAATTTTGAATTTGCATTTCAGTAATGCATCCTTTACCCTGAATAAGGGCGAAGTACTTATTATGAATGAAAAACTGAAATATAGAATTAATTCTGTGGAAGATTCAGCTTTTCTCATGATTTTAGCATCGGGGAAACAAAACAATAAATATAATTCTTAAGCCATGAAAATTCGTTTCAAAATTCTGTTAGCCCTGTTTATCTTATTTGGCTCAGCTACTCTGATTCCGTCTACTGTTTCAGCTCAGCAGTCCAATGTGAGCTTTCAGGTTTTCTATGATCAGCTTAGTCCTTATGGACAGTGGTCAAGTACTCCGGATTATGGCTACATATGGATACCTGATGTAGGTCCTGAATTTTCACCCTATTCAACCAACGGATCCTGGGTAATGACAGATTATGGCTGGACATGGGTTTCAGACTATTCCTGGGGCTGGGCTCCTTTTCATTATGGCCGCTGGGATTTCGATAACAATTTCGGTTGGTTTTGGGTTCCTGATTATGAATGGGGTCCATCATGGGTCACCTGGAGAAGAGGAGATGGTTATTACGGATGGTCACCTATGAGACCGGGAATCAGTGTTAGCATGAGTTTTGGCAATGAGTACGCCGACGTGAACAGATGGAATTTTGTTCGCGACAGGGATTTTGGCCGGACAAATATAAGTAGGTATTATGTAAATAGAAGAGATAACGATGTGATAATCAGAAAGTCATCAGTAATAAATAATACATTTAATGATAATAAACGAAATGTAACATATATTGCCGGTCCAAGGAGAGATGATGTTCAGAAATATACCAGAAGAAGCATAAACAACGTTTCTGTTCGTGATAATCCTAATCCAGGGCAGAAGCTGACCAATAATCAGTTAGAAATTTACAGGCCCCAGTTCGACCGTAATAATGATGTCAAACAACGACCAGCGCCATCTCGCGTATCAGATGTAAAGGATATAGTACCAGCTGGTAGAAGAAATGCAAATTTTAAACAGAATAATGTTCAGGTTCAACAACCCAAACAACAGCAGTCACTGCCCGCAGAAACCAAACGACAGGATCAGGTACAGGTGCAGCAAAAACAGCAAATAGAAAGCAAAAAACAGGATCAAATCCAGGTGCAACAACAACAACAGCAGCAACAGCAAATAGAAAGCAAAAAACAGGATCAAATCCAGGTGCAACAAAAACAGCAACAGCAGCAACAGCAACAACAACAGAAACAAGTTGTCCAGCAGAATGTACAAGTGAAGCAGCAAGCCACCACTACTGTAAAGAGCAGAAGATTGGAAAGACAACAAAATCGAGCTAACAATCAGGATAAAAAAGGAAGAAATAAAGAGACTTCAAACGAGACTTCCGGCAAACACTAGAAATTGCATTAATAACAGGAGGGACGTTGCATGCAACGTCCCTTTTGTTTATATGTGGTTTGATGTATTGCTTTAATTTACTGTAAGTTGGAGATCATGAGCGCAAGCGAGGGGTCCCCTGTTTCGATATCTGCAATAAAGAGAACTGACGACTTGTAAATAGCTATTTAAATGTTTCAATCGACATTATCCAATATCTTATTTTGAACAATTGTATCCTTTCACTGTTTAATAGTATCCAGTTGTGAAATCCAAAAAATTCAATACTTAAATGTTTAAAAATGTGTGAATTATGTAACAAAATGAAAGAATTATGTAATAGCTGTATTAACACATTAAAGTAATTTTATAACGGCTGATAAACCATCAATACAAATTTATTCCTTATAAATAGTGGCATGAATATACTGTGGAAGAAGAAAAAAGAAAAGATAAGGCAAAAATTTGCAGTTATTTCAAACAGGGATTTGATATTTACTGAAGGAATGGAAGAGGTAATGTTCAAAAAACTACGAGATAAGCTTGGAAAAACAGATGAGCAGTTACTCAGCATGATAATTGAGTTTTGATTTAATTTATCATTATTAGCATAGATGTCAGGTTAACTCTTAATATAATACAACCAAAATTCATGGTGCTTCTTATCAGAAATATGGAAAGTGAGCGTTGCAAGGCAATTGTAAAGGAAGAACTAAAGAAGCTTGATATCCGCTATAAGTATATTGATCTGGGAGAAGTAGAATTATCTTCCAGTATTTCTGTTGAAAAACTTAAGTTATTTGGTGACGCTTTGCAAGATTCAGGGCTTGAATTAATGATGAGTCAGAAAACATTGCTGATTGAAAGAATTAAGGAAGCAGTCCACCAATTCGTTTATTTTTCAGACGATATAAAAAATCCTAACTTCTCCGATTTTATCAGTGAGAAAGTCAACTATGATTACAACTATATGAGTAAAACTTTCTCTGAGGTAGAAGGTCTGACGATCGAAAAATATTTTATTCAACAAAGAATTAATCGCGTAAAAGAGCTACTGGTGTACGGAGGCCTCAGCCTTAGTGAGATTTCCTATAAGCTGCTGTACAGCAGTGTCGCTCATCTTGCAAATCAGTTTAAAAAGGTCACTGGTTTAACTCCTTTTAATTTTCGGCAGAATAAAGACAATAGTTCCAGAAAAATCACTCATATTTGAATTAACTAAAGTCTTTATTATTTCGAATGCTGCCAGAATCCTGCTCCGGGTTATTAAAATATTTTATATTCGGTCTGTTTTTTTCTGGACCAGTATCTGTTATTTCATCCCAAAACTATTTTCAGCAGGAGGTCAATTACAATATTCATGTTACTCTTAAGGACAGGCAGCATGAGTTAAATGCATCCGAAACAGTTCAGTATATCAACAATTCTCCCGATACACTTAAGTTTTTATATTTTCATCTGTGGCCTAATGGTTATTCGGACAATAAAACGGATTTAGCTAAACAATTATTACGGTCGAAAGGTAAACAGAAGCTGTTTAATGACCCTGAATTAACAGGATATATTGACTCATTGAACTTTAAGGTTGATGGACAAAAAGTCGAATGGAATCTGTTGAATGACCAGCCGGATATATGCATAATCAGGCTTAATAAAGGCATTATCCACGGCGACACAATTGAAATAACTACTCCTTTCCATGTTAAAATACCAAAAGGTGTAACTTCAAGGCTGGGTCATATCGGAGAGTCATATCAGATATCCCAATGGTATCCTAAACCGGCCGTTTATGACATTAACGGCTGGCATGAGATGCCTTATCTCGATCAGGGAGAGTTTTATTCGGAGTTCGGGAGTTTTGACGTCAGTATTACACTTCCTGATAATTACATTGTTGGTGCAACAGGAAACCTTCAAAATTCAAAGGAAACAGACTGGCTTAACAAAATTGCTTCAGATACTCTATGGAAAGTCACTGCCCGGTATTTAAGGGATAATTTTCCTCCATCATCTCCTGATTTAAAAACATTAAGGTATACCGGGAGTCATATCCATGATTTTGCCTGGTTTGCCGATAAGCGATTTCACATTCTGAAAGGAAAAGTGAAGCTGCCCGGATCAGGCAGGGAAGTTACCACATGGGCAATGTTTACTAATCAACAGGCGGATTTATGGAAAGATGCCATAACTTACATCAATTATTCGATAGAATATTATTCAAAACTTATTGGCGACTATCCCTATAACACGTTTACTGCTGTCCAGAGCGCCCTTAATGCCGGAGCAGGAATGGAATATCCCGGTATTACCGTAATTGGCGTTGCAAATGATAGCTATAATCTTGATGAAGTAATTGCGCATGAGGTGTGTCATAACTGGTTCTATGGAGCGCTTGGATCTGATGAACGCCGATACCCGTTTATGGATGAAGGTATTGTCAGCGCTTACGAGGTGCGCTATATGAAAGACAGGTATCCGGGCAAAAAATTATGGGAAGTTTACTTCAAAAAGCCAAAAACAGCAAAGTTTTTACATGTTGATAAAATGCCGGTGCAGAGAATAGCTGAGCTTGACTGGCTGGTTCCGGCCCGGCAAAACCTGGAACAACCGATAAACCTTGCCGCACAGGATTATAGTGATCTTAACTATGGTACCATTATTTATAATAAAGCCGGTATCGGATTTAATTATCTGAGAGCATATCTCGGAGATTCTACTTTTGACTCAGCCATGCATGAATACTTTAAGAAATGGAACTCAAAACATCCCGGGCCTTACGATCTTAAGACTTTATTTGAATCATGTACAGGCAAGGATCTTACATGGTTTTTCGATGATTTTCTGGGGACAACGAAACATCTTGATTATAAAGTTGTCAGGTATAAGAATCAGAAGCTATTAATAAAGAATGACGGTGAACTGGTTTCGCCTCTTGTTATAGCAGGTATGAAAGGTGATTCCGTCAGTTTTAAAGAGTGGGCTACCGGTTTTAAAGGGTCAAAATGGATTGCTATTCCAAAAGATAATTTTTCCGGGATCCGAATCGACCCTGCTCATGAAATGCCTGAATTATACCGGCTAAACAATAACATCCGGACTTCCGGCATATTTCGTAAATCTGATCCGACCCGGCTTCAGTTCCTCTATACTCTTGAAGATCCTGACAGAAGGACAATGATCTGGTTTCCGGCCGTCAACTGGACCAGAGAAGATGGTTTTATGATTGGGTTCAATATTCATAACCGGATACTCTTACCCAGACGCTTCGAATATAGTCTGACACCTTTCTATAAAGTTAAGGATACCGACGTAGCCGGAGATGGAAAGATATCTTACAGTTTTACACCTTATGATAATTTTATCAGGATGGCAACAATATCTCTTGAAGGAACTCAATATGGAAGCCCCGGAATTCAGAACTATATGAGATCCAGGCTTGGACTGAACCTTTTTCTCAGGAATAATAATGTCAACTATTTTCTGAATCATAAGGTTTTCGGATATTATTTAGCTGTATCGGATCTGCATCAGATTGAACTTAAATCGGAATTAAAGACAAAATACTATAGCCAGTTTGGATATCTGCTCGAAAAAAACAGCTTGATCAATCCTTTCAGTCTGCTGGCCTCCGTTGAATCCGGTGATTCATATCAAAAAACTTCTGTTGAATTTAAATACAGAGTCAGTTACAATGGAACTAAGCCAGGACTGGATATCAGATTGTTCACAGGAATCATGCTGAAAAACAATCCAGATGTTCCATTTTATGCATTCTCTCCTGGTGGAAGAGATGGCCGTGAACAATACCTCTTCGATGGAACATTTTATGATCGTTTCAATGAATCGCAGAAATCTTTCTGGTCGAGGCAGATGACATTATCAGAAGGAGCTATTACCTCACCTGTTACCGATAGTCTTGGTTATAGCAAATGGCTGGTTTCCCTTTCACTCACAACCAATTTCCCCGGAAAAGCCGGACGCATACCGGTAAAACCTTTTATAAACATCTTATTCAACGATCATGGCCTTGGAAACGGTCATAATTCACCGATTTTTTATGAAGCTGGCCTGAAGGCCGGTCTCTGGAATGTCTTCGAGGTCTATGTCCCTCTGCTGGTTTCAGGAAATATAGGATCAATTGACAAAACAGTTAAAGACAGGATCCGTTTTGTTCTTAATCTTGATGCAATAAATCAGGTAAATCTCAATAAGGGCATAGGAAAATAGAGTCCTTTATTCAGTCCGGCTTTCTTAAATCTGCAAACTGAGCTGATGTGTCTGCCTTGTCCAGCTTGTTTGATGTCATAGTCACCCCTTGGTCATATTCTCATGAAGTTATTAAATGTGAGAATTTTACAATTCTGTTGGGATATTATGTAATTGACGCAGGATCTGCAGGGCTATCTTTGCGTTTATGAGGCGCTTTATTAAATATATGGTTTGTGATCGCTGTAAAGAATTAGTAATCAATGCTCTTAAAAAGACAAGTATTGATTATGTTAAGGTGAATCTGGGGGAACTTATAATAGAAGATGCTATCACCCGGGAACAATTTGAGCAACTCAGGGAATTATTAAAAAAATCAGGGCTTGAATTATTGGATAATCAACAGAATAAGCATGTTGAAATACTATTGAATACTATTGAGGATCTTGTAAATTTTCCTGAAAAGAAATTAAAAAAATCCAATGAGGATTTTTTAAGCGCCAAGTTTAATAAGAACTATGCATCTCTGAATACAATGTTTTCTGAAATAGAATGTGTTTCGATTGAAAAGTATATAGATGAACTTAAAGTCACAAGGATTAAAGAAATGCTCACTTATAATGAACTCAATATTAATGAAATAGCAAAAATAATGCACTTCAGGAATGTAGCTCATTTATCGAAACATTTTAAAAGTCTGACAGGCCTTACCCCTGCATATTTTAAACAACTTCGTTCAATAATCCCTTACTTCCCCTGCTGCAATTAATATAACAACCAGGGATTTAATTGCTTTTTCCCAATCTTCATAAATGTGTGAATAATGTAACTCTGTTAACTTATTATGTAATAGTACTATTAGACTCACGCAGTATCTTTAAACCGGGAGTTCAAAAGCTAGTGTTATGCCTGAGAAATACATCTTAAAGCTTTATATACTCGGTTCAAATGCTGCAAGTGAGCTCGCTTTAAAAAATCTGCGGGAAATTATTTCTCATGAATCAAATACGCAATTTGATCTGGAAGTTATTGATGTGAGAAGGCATCCGGAGCTGGCTGAAGACGCCAGGATACTGGCTGTTCCGACCCTGATAAAAAAACTGCCGAAACCAATGCGAAAAATCATAGGTGATTTATCCAATAAGCAAAAAGTGCTGCATAGTCTGGATCTGATATCACAAGGTTGAGGATATTATGCGAAGATCCTGTTATTCTGGTAATATTTTCCAGGAGAAGATTAACAGAAAGGGGATTATATTCACAGAGAGAGAGTTAAAGAATAATATTTTGGAAAGATGTTAAAATGAAATTTACAGATTCGACATACGAGGAACTTGTTGAACAAATAAATACACTTCAGGAAAATGTAAATAAGCTTGAGAAAAAGGCTGTATCTCATATGCAAGCTGAATATGATCTGGAGACATCGGAGAGAAATCTTTCAGCCATCCTGGAAATGAATGCCGATGGTATTCTAATTGTTGATACAGATGGTATTGTTCTCTATGTGAATCCGGCTGCTGAAAGACTTTTCGGCCGGAGCAAAGATAAGTTTCTTGGTTATTCTTTTGGCTTTCCGGTTTCGGCAAGTAAAACTGACGATACTCTTGTCATCATTAAAAAGGAAACATTTTGCGAAGTAGAATTCCGTGTTGTCTGCGTGAAATGGGATAAAAGACAGGCATTTCAATTGTCGGTCCGTGATATTACCCGACACAAAAGATACGAAGAGGCATTGAGAACAAGTGAAATCAGGTTTAAAACTCTGACCGAATTTGCACCTGTTGGCATATTCAGAACCGATGTAAACGGAGTCACAAATTATGTTAATCCGCGTTACTGTGAGATATCAAAATTGAATTCTGAAGAAGCTCTGGGGAAAGGCTGGCTCGATGCTGTTCATCCTGAAGACCGGTCACTGCTTGACAAAGATTGGAAGCAAGCTGCTATATCTGGATCTCAATCATATTCCGAATACCGGTTTTTACATACAGATGGGTCGATCACCTGGGTAAACGGACATGCGGTCCCACTGAGAGATCAGAGTGGTGATTTGATTGGTTATATCGGCGCTATTGAAGATATCACCGATCGCAAACGGGCTGAAGAAAAATTAATCGAATCGGAAGCTTATTACCGTACTCTGATTGATATATCTCCTGACGGGATAATCACCTCTGATATAGAGGGTAATGTTACCTATGGATCAAAAAAAGCATATGAAATTTTCGAAGAACCTCCGGAAGCAAGTTTTATAGGAACCTCAATCTTAAAATGGCTTGACCCTGAATATCATCTGATGATTCTTGAACGGTTTGCTGATATTATTTCAGGCGATGTAAAACCAGTTACGGCAGAATACAAATTGCTGAAGCATAACAGATCTGTTTTCTGGGCTGAACTTTCATCATGTCCGATAACCGATTCAAAAGGAAATACAAATGGTTTACTCATTGTTTGCAGGGACATTTCGGGGCGCAAAAAAGCCGAAGATGATCTAATAAAAGCCAGAGATAAAGCTGAAGAAGGTGACAAACTAAAAACAGCATTCCTTCATAATATTTCGCATGAGATCAGAACTCCCATGAATGCAATAACAGGTTTCTCCGCTTTGCTAGGAGAACCTGATCTGACTCAGGAAACCCAGAAGTCTTATATCGATATTATTACACAGAGCAGTGATCATTTGCTCGATGTTTTAAATGATATAATTGAAATATCAAATATTGAAGCTGGTATTCTGAAGTTAAAAAGGAATGAAATTAACCTGAATACTCTTATGGGTAAACTCTTTAAACAGTTTAAACTTACAGCTGCAGAAAAAGGAATTGAATTAAGATACAGGACTGGTCTTTCCGGTAATCAGGCTGAAGTTATAACCGATTATTCCAAGCTGGTCCAAATCCTCTCTAACTTATTAAGCAATGCACTTAAATTTACATTAAAAGGTGAAATTAAATTCGGCTATAATCTGAAAAATGAAAATCTTGAATTTTTTGTATCAGATACCGGGATCAGTATCCCGGACGACGAGCACAATAAAATATTTGATCGTTTTTACCAGGTCGAATATTCAACATCGCGGCAGTTTCAAGGAACCGGACTAGGTCTCTCAATTTCCAAAGAATATGTTGAATTGATGAAGGGAAAGATCTGGCTGACTTCTGACCCGGGTAATGGTTCGGTATTCTATTTTACAATGCCATATGAGCAAGTTTTTAAAGAACACCATATTAGCCCTCCGACTTCTGAATTGCTAAAACTCTTGGATGTTGATATAAAGACTCTTCTTGTCGCAGAAGATGACAATAATAACTTCCATCTGATCAAACAATTATTATCTGAGCTGAATGTAAAAATTGTTCGCGCCTGTAATGGGATTGAAGCAGTGGATATTTGTAAATCAGGTCTTAAAATTGATTTGATCCTGATGGATATAAAAATGCCTTTAATGGATGGGTATACCGCTATCAGGAAAATTCTTGATCACTCGCCGGAAATGAGAATAATTGCCCAGACAGCTTATGGAGATGATGAAGAGAGGAGTATGGAGGCAGGATGTGCAGGATTTATATCCAAACCATTCGTCAGGAAACAATTTATTAAAATGATGAAGGAATTCCTGTAGATACAACTTGAGGGCTTAATGATCATTTAAGTTATAATATTGATATTTAGAATATTACATAGAATTTGAATAAGTTAAACTAATTATTAAAGTGTTTTAATGAAAAAGCTAACAAAGTCACCGGGAGTTATTAATGTTTTACAGGATACAATGGAGCTTACGGTACCTGAAACTTCAGCAGTCCAATTCCCGATTGTTGGTATTGGTGCATCTGCCGGCGGATTGGAAGCATTAGAACAGTTTTTTACCAACGTTCCTCTAAACAACGGAATGGCATTTGTAGTTATCCAGCACCTTGATCCAAACCATAAAGGCATCATGCCCGAACTTCTTCAGCGTGTTACTGACATGAAGGTGATTCCGGTCACTGACCATTTAAGAATCAAGCCGGATAGTGTTTATGTAATTCCGGCAAATAAAAGCATGTCTATTCTTAATGGTGCGCTGCATTTATTTGAGCCAATTGAAACAAGAGGACTGCGTTTACCCATAGATTTCTTCTTTCGTTCACTGGCTGAGGAGAAAAAAGATAAAAGTATTGGCATCGTCCTTTCAGGAATGGGTTCTGATGGCACAGCAGGGATGCTGGCAATCAAAGAAAAAGGAGGGATTGTAGCAGTACAGGATCCTGCCGCTGCAAAATTCGATAGTATGCCGAGCAGTGCCATTGATGCCATGATGATTGATATCGTGGGTTCTGCAAATGAGCTTCCGGCTAAACTTATAACGCTCACAAAACAGATTGTGCGTTCGGTACCCAGACTGGAACTGGAAAAAGATAAAAGCTCGCTTGAGAAAATTGTAATCCTCTTACGTTCCAAAACCGGAAATGATTTCTCACAATATAAAAAAACTACTGTGTATCGCCGGATCGAACGACGTATGGTTATACATCAGATCAGTAAAATAGCCC
>Ga0302173_10001487_pt1 | contig 11698 bp, 12 predicted proteins | sample I_Fen_N3_1_FD_198785 | JGI IMG/M metagenome (GOLD analysis project Ga0302173, IMG submission 198785) | Peat permafrost microbial communities from Stordalen Mire near Abisko, Sweden - I_Fen_N3_1 | ecosystem: Environmental > Terrestrial > Soil > Wetlands > Permafrost | place: Sweden: Abisko... | reverse complement strand
ACGTAATTTTAATGTTGAAGTAAAAATTACACTTATACTTTAGTATAAAAGCTTTTATAGAGATAATATTGATTATAGATGCAAAAAAGCCTGATGCGAAAAATAATCTTTCGTATGAGGCTTTATATCAAAAGCTAGTATAGTATTGATTTAACTTTTTTGAGTCTTTTTTCTTCCTTCAATATTAGGTAGAAAACCAGTTAAAACTCCAATTAAAGGTAAGAAAGAACAAATTTTAAAAACATATTCTATACTTGTTGTATCGGCTAGTTTTCCTAGAATAGCAGAACCTAATCCGCCCATGCCAAAAGCCAATCCGAAGAAAAGTCCGGCGATTAAACCAACTTTTCCAGGTACAAGCTCTGTTGCATACACCAAAATTGCCGAAAAAGCCGATGATATAATTAAACCAATAATTACAGATAAGATACTTGTCCAGAAAAGGTTAGCATAAGGCAATAATAAAGTAAACGGAGCAACTCCTAAAATCGAAATCCAGATAATATATTTTCGACCAAAACGATCTCCTAATGGTCCGCCAAATAAAGTTCCTGCTGCTACAGCACCAAGAAATGCAAAAAGATAAACTTGAGATTCTTGTACAGACAAATGAAATTTATCAATTAAATAGAAAGTATAATAACTTGTCATACTTGCCATATAAAAATATTTTGAAAATATTAAAATCAACAAAATACCCAATGAAATTATAACTTTTTGTTTAGAAAATGCATGATGAACTTCTTCTGTAACAGTAGATTTGTTTAACGCTCTTAAATTTAAATGTTCTTGATACCATTTTGCAATTCTGGAAAGAATTCCAATTCCTAGAACAGCAATAATACAGAACCAAATAATATTAAACTGTCCGTAAGGAACAACAATAAGTGCTGCCAATAATGGTCCAACGGCACTTCCTGCATTTCCTCCTAATTGAAAAATAGACTGCGCTAATCCTTTTTTTCCTCCTGAGGCCAGATGCGCAACTCTCGAAGCTTCCGGATGAAATATTGACGATCCAATACCAATTAAACTTACAGCAAATAAAAGATTTGTAAAACTAGAAGCGATAGAAACCGCTGCTAAACCAATTAATGTAAAAGCCATCGCAATAGCCAATGAATACGGACGTGGTTTTCTATCCGTATAAAAACCAATAAAAGGTTGTAAAATGGATGCTGTAAGTTGATAGGTAAGGGTAATTAATCCAATTTCGGTAAAGGTTAGACTAAATTTATCTTTTAAAATCGGATAAACAGCTGGAATAACAGCCTGCAGTAAGTCATTTATAAAATGCGAAAGACTAATGGCAAATAAAATTGAAAAAACAGTTTGTTGTGCCAACTGTTTAGAATGGTTAATGTTGTTTGTTGAGCTTGTATTTGTCTCCATAATAAAAATAAAAAAAATCAGATCATCTGATGAATTTGGTTAAAAATTAGTAATTACTCTGTCCTACGATTTTTGCGGCTGTATTCCAGGTTTCTTTTTGATCTTTTGCGATAATATTTTTCAAAAGTTGTTCGTGTATATCATAAGTTTCCTGAAATATCTTCGTGTCAGGATAAAGATGCAGAAACTCTTTTTTTAAATGCTTTGATACAGATTTATATAAATCAGATAGAATTTCATTTTTAGAAGCTTCGGCAATTGCGATGTGAAATTGAATATCCGCTTCGACACATTCTTCGAGTAAACCATCGTTGGCAGCTTTCATTCTGTCCGCCAAATGCTGTTTCATAATGATGATATCATCATCAGTTCTGTTAATAGCAGCTTTTTCGGCAATTTTTAATTCTATTAATTGTCTAACCTCATCTAAATCCTGAAGAGTTGCCCGCATCAGTCTTTTGTCCATAGGTTCCTGAGTGCTATTAATTTGCTCTACAAAAGTTCCAACACCTTGCTGAATGCGAAGTAAACCAGAATTGGCGAGTATCTTCATCGCTTCTCTAATAGAGGAACGTCCCACGCCAAAACTTTCCATAAGAGCTGCCTCAATTGGAAGTTTTTCGTTGATTTTGTAATGTCCCAATGCAATTTGCTCTTCTATTTTAGAAGCAACTTCCTGAGCAAGAGATTTTTTTTGAATTAAATTATTCATTTGTCATATCATCTGATGACTGCAAATATAGATAATTATTTTAGGAAATGAATTTTTACGTGATTTTTTTTTTGAGATGCGTAAATTAGTTATGTTGTAATTTGTTCTTATTTTAAAACATAATGCCACCTTGAGCGTCCCGAAACTTCTGGAGAAGGCGCTCCTATTGGAACATGGCTTCGACTTTGCTCAGCCAGACAAACTGAACCATTCATATTTTTTTAAGTCTTACATGTCAGTCTGAGCGAAGTCGAAGACCCGTTCCTACTTGAAGTACTTTCGAGTAGGCTTAGCTAGAACAGAGTGAAACAGACTCAGTCTAACACTCAAAGCTTAATTTCTACAATCAGATCATAGAATTGTTTTAAATTCAGGTAATTGTATAACTTTTGAGATGAATTGTATAAAATTTTCTAATTATAATTTTAGAAATTTGGTTTAAATGCCCAACTAAACATGAGAAAAATAAAATACATCGCTATTCTCCCAAGTCTGTTATTTGCGTTCTTTAGCTGTTCAAACGACAAAGAAACTGGTACTAATCCCGGAACTGTAACAGATCCTGTCGAAGGAACTGCTGCAAATACAACTTATAAACCAGCCTTTTCTGGACAAACTCGTATAAATGGTGTTCAAACAACCACACCCTATCAGGCAGATGTCATTACAAGTGCACTCACAAGTCCGTGGGGAATAAAAGCCCTTCCGGACGGACGTTTATTAGTTACTCAAAAAACGGGTACAATGCGTATCGTTACTGCTGCTGGAGTAGTAAGTAATCCAATTACAGGTATTCCTGCTGTTAACTCTGCGGGTCAGGGAGGTTTGTTAGGTTTATGTCTGGATCCTGAATTTGCTTCGAACCGAATGATTTATTGGGTTTTCTCTGAAGTAGTTGGAGGCGGAAATAATACTGCTGTAGCAAAAGGTAAATTATCAAACGATGAGAAAACGATAGAAGGAGCAATAGTAATTTATCGCGCACTTCCTGCCAATGCAAGTACGCTTCACTACGGTGGACGTATACTTTTTGACAAAACAGGAAATCTTATAGTTAGTACAGGAGAGCGTTCTGTTCTTGAAACACGACCTTTGGCACAATCACTAACATCTGGTTTAGGAAAAGTAGTTAGAATTACGAAAGACGGACAACCTGCATCAGGAAATCCTTCATTTGGTGTAACAGGAGCTTTACCGGAATTGTATACTTATGGACACAGAAATCCGCAAGGACTGGCGCTTAACCCAAATAACGGAGAGATTTGGCTTGCTGAACACGGACCACGTGGCGGTGACGAAATTAATCGTTTAAAACCCGGTTCTAATTATGGTTGGCCAATTATTACGTACGGTATTGAATATAGCGGAGAAAAAATTGGTGCAGGAATTCAGCAACAAGATGGTATGGAACAGCCTGTTTATTATTGGGATCCCGTAGTTTCGCCAAGCGGAATGACTTTTTATACTGGAAATCGTGTTCCTGAGTGGCAAAATAATCTTTTTATTGGTGCTTTAAGCGGAATGCATATTGTACGTCTTGCGATCGAGAATAATAAAGTAGTGGGAGAGGAAAGACTTTTGGCTTCAGGAAATCAAAGGTTTAGAGATATTACTCAAGGTGTCGACGGAGCTTTGTACGCTATTACTGATGGCGGTAAATTGTATAAAATTGACAAGAAATAATTTTCAGGATTTAATCTGAATGAAATAAAATGGCGCTATTTGGCGCCATTTTTTATTATGCGAAAAACAGTTTAACTATATTTGAATAGATTAAACAATAAAAACGTTTGAAGAATACCATTTCAACATATTCGCTTACACATCATAAAAGTTTGTTTTCAGGCGAAGAGAACAATGATGATTACTTTTATATTCAGACGCAAGATCATCCTTATATCAGCGAACCTTACAGGGCAGAAAGTTATGCTGTTGAGTTCCTTAGAAAAGGCAGTATTGTAATGCAAACCCAACTAGAGAAAATTGTTATTCATGCTCCCGCAATTATTACATTAAGTCCGTCGGTAATTAGGAGCTTTACAAAAGATAGCGACGAAATTTTACTTGATATCCTATTTTTCAAGCAGCAATTTTTTCTCGAGAATCAGGCGAATATATTTTTTCTGTCGCAATATGAATTTTTCGAAAATAGCCAGATGCATGTATTTAACCTTGAGCAAAAGGAAACAAAGAAATTCGAACAGGTTTTTAATTTGATTAAAGAAGTTTTTACTTCAAATGCTACTCATAAAGCAGCTCTTTTAAGAAGTTACCTTTATATATTGATTTACGAACTGGACGGCATTAAACAAAAAAAAATTACTGAAAAGATTCAAAATCCAATATTCGAAAGATTCAAACAACTTTTATTCACTGATTTTTTAAGTCAAAGATCAGTACAATATTATGCCGATTCGTTGAATGTAAGCCGTAAATATTTATCTGAAATTATTAAAATGAATAGCGGAAAAACGGCGAGTAACTGGATTGATGATATTGTGATTCTTGAGGCTAAAGTTTTATTGCAGAACAAAGATTTGACAATTAACCAAATAAGCGACATTTTAAATTTTTCGAATCAGTCTATTTTTGGTCGGTTTTTTAAAAATCACGAAGGTATTTCTCCTTTAGAATACCGAAAAAAACTTGCGACTCAATGAACAAAGTTGCCGACATTTTGCTCTTTACTTTAAGTGTAAAACTTTAGATTTTTGTAATGTGATAATGAAAGTAATTGTTGGCAATAATTCGTTAGAACATTTTAAACACATAGAAACATAGATTTTGAGCTTTATAAAAGGCGTTTCACTTATTTTAAATGAATGTCGAGGCTTCGGGACTATGTTAAAGAAATGTATTTCTTTTTTTACATTCCCTTTTTGTGAATAAAATCTATGTTTCTATGTGTTAGAATTAATTACCCTCAACAGATTAGTAATTTATCATTTTAAACAGTTAAAAAAGTAAAGCATGGTTAAAGTTGCAAAATTTGTAGTTATCATTAATGATAATGTGGTTTGGATGGAAAATAAAGCCATTCAGTTTTATTCTGATTTATTTGGTCAAAAAGCATTAGGCCAAAAGTATGTTGAAGAATATCTTTCGCATCAAAAGTTATTCAAGATACAAAATGATTTTTCGGTCGAAATGTTAATGGTTTACGATGGAGATAATCCGTTGTCTTTTATGAAGCTGAATTCTTCCAGGCTTTCAAATCAAAACCTTGGAGCCAACAAAGCGATTGGTATCGAACATATTGTTTACTTTAATCCAGACGAAGCTGAAGCACTTTTTAAACGTGCAGAAGAAGTGGCAACCCAAAGGAAACATGATTTAATTTGGGTAAAAGCTCTTGCAATTGATGCTGCTTTAATCGAAGTATTGCAATCTCTTAATTATAAGAAGTTCGATTTTGAAGAAAGCATTAGTGAAGAACCTCATAAGGAACTCATTTATTTTAGAAAATCGGTTTAATGAATTTTTTGGATCGTTTATTTAATAGATTCGATTATTTTTTCGCGATGGCTTAAACCCCATTGTACCAGAGTTTCAGTAACCGGAAGTACAGATTTACCATATTCAGTAATAGCATATACAACCGTAATTGGTCGTGTTTGCTGTTCTGTTCTGGAAATCAGTAAATTGGTTTCGAGCTCTTTTAATTCCTTACTTAACATCTTAGCAGAAATACCATCAATTTCGCGTTGCATCTTCTTAAAATTAATAATCTGATGTGTTCTGTTGGTTAAGAAACGTAAAATCATCAATTTCCACTTTCCGCCCAAAACATCCAGACTATCACGCATTGCCATTAATTCTTCGGAGCAATTGGCTTCTCTAAGCGTACCATTATCGTTAATTTTTGCCATAGTAGTTTCTCTTGGGTAACCGGTTACCTCGGGTTAACCTATAGCAAAAATAAGGGATTCTATTCTAATTTAGTATTCCTAAAAAGAATAAAAATGAAAGCAATCGTTTTACATCAAAATGGAGAATTTTATCTGGAAGAGATAAATGTACCACAACCTCAAAACCACGAGGTACAGGTAAAAATAAGTGCCTCAGGATTTAATTCCGTAGATTATCAAATGACGGAGAATGCTATGGAACGCAAGTTATTGCATTCGCCAATATTAGGTCGGGAATTTTCTGGAATCGTATCGGCGGTTGGTAATGCTGTAACTAGTTTTAAAATAGGAGATGCTGTTTTTTGCGGTTCCGGAAGCATGGGCTCAAATGGCACGTACGCAGAATATATTTGTGTTCCTGAAACAATTATTATGCAATTGCCTGCAACAATTTCTTTGCAACAAGCCGCAGGAATACCTTCGGTTGGACTTACGGCTTTGCAGTCTATTAATAGAATGAATGCTACTGTAATTGACTCTATTTTTATAACTGGAGCTGCTGGCGGAGTAGGGAATATGCTTCTTAAATTATTGCTTGCAAAGGGATATCATAATCTAATTGTTACTGCCGGAAATGAGTGCAGTATTGCATCGTTGCTCCATATTGGTATAAAAGAAGAGCAGATTATTAATTATAAAAATGTTGTAGTTTACGAAACGGCTTTGGCATTAAACAATAACAAACCTTTTGATTTTGTAGTGGATTTGGTTGGAAATGAAATTGCTGATGTAGCTGCTAAACTTTTAAAAGCTAACGGAACTTATGTTGATGTAACTAATTTCTCGACTTCAGATTCGCGTGAAATTCTTTTTAGTAAAGGAGCAACCATTTTGAATATCTCTAACTATGTATATGGGCAGGAAAAAAGATATGATTATTATAAAAACGGATTAAGCGAGTTAGCCTCTTTATTGAATCGGGAAGTTATTACTCCGCCAGATATTGAGGTAATTGGTAATTTGGAAGTAGAAACTGTTCTAAAAGCGCATGCTATACTTAGAGAGAATAAAACGAATGGAAAGAAATTAATAATGCAAATACAATAAATTTATGAGAACAATTCCGAGAAGAATCGTAACAGGATTACGAAATGGAAAATCAATAATTGAAAATGATGCGATAGTATCTAATGTCTCAGAACATTTTCCGGGTTTAATAATCTCCGATATTTGGTCAACAGCTAGTATGCCTGTAAAATTGGATGTAGAAAATGTTATCGAAAATACTGCTTTTCCCAACACCCCAGTAAACGGAAGTTATTTTAGATATGTTGAGATTCCGCCCGATTCTGCCCTTGGGATTGTCGCTAAAGAAGGTCAGCCGCATCCCTTAATGCATCAAACCGATACGCTCGATTATATTGTAATTCTTTCGGGTGAAATCTATCTTATTGTTGACGAAGGCGAAACGCTTTTGCAAGCCGGAGATATTGTGGTACAAAGAGGAACAAATCATGCTTGGAGCAATCGATCTGATTTGCCTTGTATTCAACTTGCGATATTACTTGACGCTTCAGAAAGGAAGTAGCTAACTCTAGCTTTGTAAAAGTTGATAACTTACAAACTTTGATAATACTTATTTATTTGTTTCTATTCGTAATCTTTTCACTCTGAGCGAAGTCGAAGAGCATAACATAATTCGACAAAGAATATTGATTTTGATTGTGCCCTTCGACTTCGCTCATGGTGACATTAGGTTTTGTGAATTTTAAGGTGTTTCACATTTTTGCATATATTTATACTTGAATAAAACTTGTAGTTAATAAACCCAATAGCTTAAAAGTATAAATAAATCAATAATAGAAATCAAAATTGTATGAAAACAATATGTTCAAATTGTGAAGCAGAAAACGATGCAAATTCAAAATATTGCTCTGTTTGCGGATTTAAATTACCTCTTCAGGAAAATGAAGCTGTAGTTCCTTCAATAGAGAAAAAGAAAGCTGATAAACCTGAAAGAAAATTTAATCTTAAAACCTTTTTAGGATTTGTAGTTGGTTTTATTGTGATGTTTTTTTTAACGCAGTTTTTATTTAAACCGTCTAGTGATTCGACTATCGATAAGCAATTAGTTGAAGCAGCAAATCAAATGAATAAAAATTGCCCAATGAATGTTGATCAAAATACGACTTTAAAAAATGCTGTGGCTTTACCAAACAAAACGTTTCAGTATAATTATGTTCTTGTTGGAATCACTAAAGCTGATGTTAAAATAGATACGGTTCGGAAATATATTTTCCCGCGTATTTTAGAAGATGTAAGAAATAATCCGCAATTAAAATCATTCAGAGATAATAAAGTTACTATTAAATATAATTATACAGATTCAAACGGAGCGTTTGTAACAGAGTATATTGTTAAGCCGGAAATGTACGAAAACTAACTTTGAAATCTAAAAATCGAAAACATTTTTTAGCCCATTGTATTTTTGGATTCACTAAATATTTGTCAATATTTTAGACGTATTAGTCTATTATATTGATAGGATAATAAAAGATTTAATGTTTTTTGTTTTAAAATTCAAAATATCTCTTTAAATTTGCCGCAGCAATGAAAAACAATAACCAGTATACAATTCATTTTAGCAACAACATGATAATGTGTTGTAATACTATTATGCAATGGTATGAACTGGCTTATACATAGAAAATAAAATTATTTATTTCGAAAGCCTTTCATGATCAATTGAAAGGCTTTTTGATTTTAAATTTTGCATTTTCAAAAGCTATAAAAATTACGTCAGTGAATTTTCCTGACTTAACTTGAATTAAAGAAATGATTGAATTAAAAAATGTCACCAAAAATTTTCATCAGAAAAACCGAATTGTTTCGGCTTTATCAGATGTTTCACTTAAAGTTCCGCAAGGGAAAATCTTTGGTGTAATTGGCACTTCGGGAGCAGGGAAAAGCACATTAATTCGATGTGTCAACTTGCTCGAAAGACCAACTTCGGGAGAAATTATAGTAGACGGAAAATCGTTAATGCAATTGTCGAATGCGCAACTTGCTATTGAAAGAAGACAAATTGGGATGATTTTTCAGCATTTCAATTTACTTTCATCACGTACTGTTTTTGATAACGTGGCCTTTCCTTTAGAACTTGTTGGAACTTCAAAATCTGAAATCAAGACACGAGTTCTGGAACTATTAGATTTAGTAGGTTTAAAAGAAAAAGCAAATGATTATCCAGCGAGTCTTTCCGGAGGTCAAAAACAAAGAGTTGCGATTGCCAGAACTTTGGCCAATAATCCAAAAGTATTGTTGTGTGATGAAGCTACAAGCGCATTAGACCCTGCAACTACAAGATCAATTCTAAATTTATTGAAAGATATTAATCGTCGCCTGAACATTACTGTTTTATTGATTACACATCAAATGGAAGTTGTTAAATCAATATGCGATGAAGTTGCCGTAATCAGTCATGGAAAGTTAATAGAGCAGGGAAGTGTTGGAGAAATTTTTGCAGATCCAAAACATGAATTAACAAAAGAGTTTATCGCGTCGTCATTACATCTGGATATTCCAAGAGTTTATCAGGAAAGATTGCAAAAAGTAGATGGTGAAGGTTTGTGTCCGTTGCTAAGGCTTGAAATGACAGGAAAATCGGTTAATGAACCCGTAATCTCTGAAGTTTCTCGATTATTTGATACTGATTTTAAAATTGTCAGTGCCCAAATGGATCAAGCTGGGGATGTTAATTTTGGCGTAATGTTAATCGAATTATCGGGTAAACGCGAAAATTACGAAGCTGCAATCGAATATTTTATTTCTAAACATATTAAAACAGAAATCATAGGTTATGTCTGAAACGATTATTGAATTATTATTAAAAGGAACTTTAGAAACTATTGTAATGACTTTTGTATCGGGCTTTTTTGGCTTTGTACTTGGACTTCCAACAGGAGTTTTACTTTTCCTGACCCGAAAAAATCAAATATTAGAACAACCGGTTTTAAATAGAACCTTATCCGTTTTGGTAAATGTTTTTCGTTCAATTCCATTCATCATATTAATTGTTTGGATGATACCTTTTACACGCGCTTTAGTAGGAACTTCTATTGGAGTTAGTGCAGCTTTAGTTCCGTTAAGTATTGGTGCAGCACCTTTTATTGCAAGGCTTGTAGAGAATAGTCTTTTAGGTTTGCCATCAGGATTAATTGAAGCTGCAAGAGCTTTAGGAGCAACACCTTTGCAAATTGTATATAAAGTATTACTTCCAGAGGCTTTACCATCTTTAATCAACGCGGCATCTATCACATTAATTACACTTGTAGGTTATTCGGCAATGGGTGGAGCAGTGGGAGCAGGCGGATTAGGACAAGTTGGGTATCAATACGGATATATTGGTTATGATGCTGTAACGATGAACTCGGTACTTGCTTTACTGGTACTTTTGGTATTCATAATTCAGTTTGCCGGAGATGCTTTATCAAAACGATTTGACCATAGATAAATATCAATTAAAAATTAAGAATTAAAAATAAAAGAAGAGTTGTTATGAAAATGAATATTTTAAAAATAGCAGGAGTTTTGGCTTTATCGCTTGTTTTATCAAATTGCGGAAAAAGTAAAAATAATGATCCGCATTATATAAAAGTGGGAGTTGCTTCGGGACCTGAATTAAAAGTGGCGGAAGCGGCTAAAAAAGTAGCAAAAGAAAAATTTGGATTAGAAGTAGAACTAGTTGCTTTTAACGATTATGTAATTCCAAACGAAGCTTTAAGTCAAGGAGATATTGATGCAAATGCTTTTCAGCATAAACCTTATCTTGACGAACAATCAAAACAACGTGGTTACAAATTAGCAATTATCGGAAAAACGTTTGTTTACCCAATCGCTGCTTATTCTAAAAAGATCAAAAGCCTTTCTGAATTAAAAAATGAAAGTACTGTTATCATTCCAAACGATCCAACAAATGGAGGACGTTCGTTATTGCTTTTAGAGAAAAATGGTTTGTTAAAGCTTCGTCCAAATGTTGGTTTATTACCTAAAGTAACAGATATAGTAGCGAATCCTAAAAACTTAAAAATATTAGAGTTAGAAGCTCCACAATTACCACGAGCGTTAGACGATCAAAATGTAACGATTGCTATTATCAACAATACTTTTGCTTCGCAAGCAGGATTGGTTCCGGCACGTGATGCTTTGTTTGTCGAGGACAAAGATTCTCCTTATGTTAACTTGGTAGTTAGTAGAGAAGACAATAAAAACGAAGAGAAAGTAAAACAGTTTTTGCAGGCTTTTCAATCAGCAGAAGTAGAGCAGGCTGCTATTCGCGAGTTTAAAGGCGGAGCAGTAAAAGGATGGTAATAAAGTAATATTACAGTTCAGTCTACTTTTCTAGTATAAAGAATAAAACCGCCAGTAATTTGGCGGTTTTTTTGTATTTGCTTAAAGTGTTGCAGCGGCTTCTAAAATTAAGTTGGTGATTTCTTTTGGATGTGTTGCCAAAGAAAGATGTCCTGAATCGAGATGAATTGTTTTTTTAGGGTTTATTCTCTCTGCCATTTCTTTTTGAGTTTCTGGCGGAATCATATTGTCGTTATTCGAAACTTGATACCAACTTGGTTTTGTTTTCCATGCCGGTTCGCCAGATTGGTCTCCAAAACATTGTCCGTGTATGGCTTTTTGTGATAAAGACAATATCAATGAAGATTCGTTATCTAAATCCTGACAGAATGCGTCA
>Ga0302173_10001486_pt1 | contig 11722 bp, 8 predicted proteins | sample I_Fen_N3_1_FD_198785 | JGI IMG/M metagenome (GOLD analysis project Ga0302173, IMG submission 198785) | Peat permafrost microbial communities from Stordalen Mire near Abisko, Sweden - I_Fen_N3_1 | ecosystem: Environmental > Terrestrial > Soil > Wetlands > Permafrost | place: Sweden: Abisko... | reverse complement strand
AAAACTGTAACCGACTTTTTCGAGAACAGAAAGTTTCTGTGAAGTTGAATTATTCATATTATATTTGTTAGTGATTTATTTATTCGTAGTAAATGGTGAATCCGCCAATCCACCTTCTTTTTTAAAGTATATATAAACCCGATAATCATTATCATCCATGTATGATTTCATAACTATTAGATTAGAAATTATCCTATTCAAGACTTTCACTTTCTCAGTATAAAGACAACAGCATTTACCCATTAAAATTTTCCATCACTTTATGTAATTTGGAAAATGGTCAAAAGGATCTCAATGCAAAAGCCTAGTACCAAAAAATTTAAAAATAAGAACAATACTTTTATCTAATTATTTCTACCTTATTGAACCAATTTATTCCCCGGATTCCTACTTCGTTGAAACTTTACTTTCAGGCGCTCCAAGATAACTTGGTTTTAGACCACCGGTATTGATTAGTATTTTTTGCAAAACAAGTCCGGGTTCTTTTACTATGAATCGTAACGTATGTTTTCCTACAGTTTCAATCTTATGTTTCGTTACAGAGCTAATAATATGTTCTGCTTGCCAACGGCCTAATTCTCCTTTGTAAGCTCCATTTAAATTGACCTGTTGAGGCTTTTCGTTGTCGAATGACACTTCGTAACGAAGACCTTTGTTCCCATTAAAATTCAATGTCGGGGAGAAAAGAAGTTGCAAATCGAATTCACCTTTGCTTGTAAATTCAATTTCATATTCTACATAAACACGCTCGTTTTCTTTCGGATAAACATTCTGAGGAAATGTGGTGATAGCTGATTTCGTTTTTCCTAATGAAGGTATTACCTGCCAATTAATTTTTTCCGAATTTACAGCTTTACAAAAATTTTCAGCTTCGATTGAAACATATCCATCACTCTCAACAAATACTTTCTGTGCTTTAGCTTGATCCTTTTCAGCAATATACGTTACATTCGGCATTTTACTTCTTCTGGGTTCTTGCCAATTTGTATATCCAATATGCAATTGATCCATCATGTGGTTCCACTTACCATCGGCAATGCTATGGTTGTATGTATACATTAACACTGAATCTCTTTTATAACATTCCTGCACTTTATCTGCCCAAGCATTCGCCTGAATATCATTAACAGCAGCAAGTGCTTTGTTTTTTGCTACTGCAAAATACATCTCATACAAGTTGCTGCAAGCATCAACTGGGAATAGGACTAACTCATCGAAAGCATCTTTATATTTAGTCGGAATTGTATAATACAAACGGTGCGCGTCCAATGCCAAGTTCCGATAATCAGTCGTCACTTTTTCAAATTCATTATAGTTATCCAAGCTATACGTTCTATCATTAAGGGTTTCTGGTGTTACACGCCGGTTGTACTTTGTATAAAGATTAATGATGCGTGCAGCTTCTTTAGCGTATGACTGACCAAACTGCTCGGCACACCAGTTCTCAGTGTGAGTCAGTAGATTATTTGCATTGAATTTAGATGGATCCCAAGCCATATCCAGAAAGAAACTTATTGGATATTCCATCGGTTTCAAGTCGCCCACATTTACAACCCAAAGCTCTTGAACACCATGCGTATAACTCAAATTCATTTGCTCCCATACACGTTGAATAGGACTGATATTTATCCATTTAGAATTGCGGGGAGCCCCTACATAATCGAAATGATAGTACATGCCGTACCCCCCTTTACGTGGTTTAGCATTAATATCCGGCAATTTTCTTACATTACCCCAGTTATCATCACAAAGCAAAAGTGTAACATCGTCCGGAACTTGCATTCCTTTATCGTAATAATCCTGTACTTCTTTGTATAGAGCCCAAACCTGTGGCGTTTTTTCAGCTTTTTGACCTGTAACAGATTCAATAATCTTTCGTTGATCTTTTACAATCTGCTCAAGTAACGAGATATTTGTTCCTTCTCCCATAGCCATGTCACCATCACCTCGCATGCCGAGAGTAACTACTTTGTCCCAGTTTTTGCTTCGTTCAATCCCGAATTTCCACGATTTCTGCAGGTTTTCGGCATTCTTTGTATAATCCCATACTTTTGAAAGTTTATTTTTCTCGCTATATCTGTGCCAGTCTTGTTGTGCCATAGCCATAGGTTCGTGGTGTGAAGTCCCCATCACGATGCCCATTTCATTGGCTAATTCTCCATTGGCCGGATCATCATCATAAAAAGAATTATTCCACATGGCCGGCCACATGAAATTTGCTTTTAAGCGAAGTAACAATTCAAATACTTTAGCATAGAACTTACTATTAAAACCTCCAAAAGTTTCTTTCGACCAACCACTAAGTGCTGGAGCTTCGTCGTTTAGGAAAATACCTCTATACTTTACTTTTGGACTGTCGGTAACATATCGACCGTTTTTCACAAATACCGATTCCTGCTTCACAACCGGTACATCTGCCCAATAATACCAGGGTGAAACACCTATATTTCTGGACACATCATAAATGCCATAAATAGTACCACGCTTGTCGCTACCGGCAATAACAAGTGCTTTTTCAACTCCGGGCAGCGGCGAATCAATGGTCTGTATAACAAAAGACTCCCATTTACCAGAAATACTCTTCACATCGAGTTTCTTGCTTTTGATAAGTTGGTCAATAACCGGACTTTTACCAACAGTTCCAACAATCACCACTTCCTTGTTATCCGGCTTATTGGTATATTTAATTTCCGGTTCACGTCCGGTAACTTTGCCAATATCAGTTTTCAGATTTTTCAATGCTGAAATTACTCCCGGAAAGTCTTCGGAACTTATAACCAATGGAGTTGAACCATTACTCGTGGATAATGTAAATTGGTTATCTGCAGCAATATTGGTTATGTAGGTTTTCTCCTGTCCTGCAAAAGCATCGACAGAAGACAATAAAAACAGCGAACAGCAAATCGTTAATAACAGGTATTTCATTTATTGCAATGATTATTTATCTTTTGTAATCTAAGTCTTTAATTTTCGACAAGCTTTCATTCACCTTAGAACTGCTCAGAATCGTCGAATATAAAGATGTGGATTACTCGTGAGGCATTTTATTTTTTCTTCTTGTCAACTTTAGACCCCAACAAAGTCAACATTTGTGCAGCATAACGTTTACCTAATTCCCGGTAACCTTCTGCGCTAAAATGGAGGTGATCCTTTATGCCCACACAGCCTGTAGAAGGAATTACATACGAATTAGGAATAGTCTGAGGCAGAGTTGCAATAATCTTGTTCATACTTGCACAGGCTCCCCCTTGATCTGTATTCACAACCTCGCCAGCCAAAAGAGGCACAGATTTGGGTTTTAGATTTAAGTCTTTCATTAAATTATCATACACTCCTTTTACCTTTTGAGGCCAAATACTATCGTTTGTATTAGACTCGCCCTGATGTATCAAAATTCCTTTTATAACACCATCCTTTTGTGCCAGCTTAGCCATTTCAACGAGTCGAGCATAAGGATTTCCATCATAATCTTTTATCATATTTTTCATCCAACCCGGTACAGTAGTTACATAAGACTGATAATTGTCTTTATCGAACAATTCGATTTTACAACCTCCAACAGCCACGTTAATAACTCCTACTCTCACATTTTTTGGCAGATTTGCTACAAGAGTTTTACCAAAATAATCGACCGGAGTTAAACCTGTATTACAACGGCACAGTGGCGGAACAGCTGTATACCATTTACCTTTTGTTCTGTTCAGATTAGGGCAATCTAAAGTTTCTAATACCTGAAAGCGTTTATCTACGACAGTGTCTTGCGGTTCAAATTTAGCGTTACCTTCCATATTTGACTGTCCAAAACACAAAAAAATGTAAAAGTTTGGATCTTTAGAAAAAGCACTTGTACTCAACAAGAGAAAACCTGCTAATACAAAAAATTTAATTTTTGATTTCATATTATTTACATTTAGCTAAAACATGATTAGTCTTTGATTAACAGATTATTAGACAAAGACAATATGCTTTAATATTAATAGAATTTATATTAATCTGATATTATAATACACTTTTGGATAACGAGGCATAAAAATACCATAAAAAAATAGAATATCAAGACAATATCCTTCTGCCAAATTAATTTTAATTACTTTTTATGTTTAAATACTGATGTACTATCGTCTTTTCAGATCATTCTTTATTAAATCATCTAAATTATTTACCGGACGCTCAATATCATATGGGATAGGCATTTTGCTGAATTGCTGAAAGTATAACAAACAAGCATCTTTCCACACCTGAGCATTCTGACTTTGGGCACGAAGCTTGTTCTGAACACTCGTAAATCTGTCAGCATCTACGTAAGGCTCTATTTTGTCCCAGGTTTTCTGAAATTGACGAACCTGTTTCACACCCGTGTCATAATGGTAGCACATTTCATCCCACAAGGTTCGCCCTGTTTTCAGTTTGAAATTCCACGGTGTATGGTGGAACCACAAGAGTAATTCAACCGGACAAGTATTGATATCATTTAACTGCGATGTCAGCGGCTCATGATATTGACTTACCGCATTGCTACCGGTTTTTGATCTATCGAATCCAACTCCAGCTAGGTCCGCTTTATGAAAATAGGGAGGAGTCCAGTCTTTACGAGTTCTGGCCGGAGCCCACCACGGACCAGGACCATAATGTTCGTTTGCAGACATGATATGATGTAAACCCAGCGGCATCATATAATTCACCGCAGCGTCACGACTCAGAAGCATCATTTCTTTTACCGGTTTCAAAAAATTGTCATTCCAATCAGCACTTTCTGACGCTTCATTCATGAAAGTGAGTTTAATCCATTCGTCAGCTATTTGCTCACTTGTCAGCTTGTTATCCCAGGCTAAACGACCAAATGCATACCAGTTTGACTGTGCAAAATCATGACCACACCAGTTGTTGTCCAGCCCGATATTGGATACTCCTGCAATAGCTGTATGCTTCTGAGAGTAGACACTTCCATCGGTACAACGGGCAACCGTACTTCCGGCACCTTCCTGATAAGTATCACTTTTCAGGAACTCTTCCCACATTGGAGCCAGATAAACCAAATGAGTTGAATGTCCAAGATATTCCTGGGTTATCTGGACTTCGGGCATAACCGAAGTTTTTTTCATTGCACCAAAAAGCGGACTGAAAGGCTCGCGCGGCTGAAAATCAACAGGTCCGTTTTTTACCTGAATAATTACATTGTCACGAAACTGTCCGTCAAGCGGCATGAATTCGCCGTAAGCCTGCTTCGCTCTGTCTTCATCCGAGGTGCTGTACACAAATGCACGCCACATTACTATTCCACCGTAAGGTTTCAGTGCATCGGCCATCATATTGGCACCATCGGCATGCGTTCGCTTGTAATCCTGTGGTCCGGGCTGACCTTCACTATTGGCTTTTACCAGAAAACCACCAAAATCAGGAATGATTTTATAAATTTCCTTCACTTTATCTTTCCACCACTTAATCACATCCGGATTCAACGGATCTGAAGTTTTCAGATCTCCTATCATACTTGGAGATGAAAACTTTACCGAAAGATATGTTTTCACTCCATACGGGCGTAAAATATCAGCTATGGCTTTTACTCTTTCAAGATAAGGCGCTGTGAGCATTTTTTGATCTGCATTCACATTGTCCAGTACCGCGCCATTAATCCCCACCGAAGCATTAGCACGGGCATACTGAGTCCAAAGCGTTTTATCTTTATCGGTAACAGCCAATGAGTCTTTACTGGGTCTCCAAAAAATAGAACGCCCGGCATATCCGCGTTCAATTGTTCCGTTCAAATTATCCCAATGGTTCAAGACTCTCCGTTCGTACGATGGATTAATCGTTTCTTCTTTAATAACTTCGCCGGTTTGCTGACGGCGTAATAATTCATAGACACCGTACAGAATACCAGACTCTGTATTGGCTTGTATCTGATTTTCCTTCAGCTTAAAACCATCGGCCTTAACCGCTTTATCTGTTTTGAGAATAAGAGTAACTGTTGCTCCGGTATTACCTGACCAACCTTCGCGTAGCTCCTGTTTAGCCAACGCAAGTGTCGGCGAATTTTTAGAACATACAACATTTACCGATCCTTTGCCCTTATTCCTTAGCCAAAGGCTATGTCCATCTTCTGCATGCAAAAGTGGAATCATACAAATTAAAATCAATCCTAAAATCGAATGTTTCATATTTTTATTCGCAGTCACTTCTCAGACTGCTTTGTTTTAAATAATTGTTCATTTAAAAACTCTGGAAGCAAAATCGTATAAGGATTTTCTCCAAACCTGCCATTCATGATCGCCGGGGAAAGATGCAAACTGAACTTTCAATCCGTTATTCTGAAATTTCTTCGCTTCCTTTTGAGTAAATTCGAAACGGGGATCCTGTTCGCCAACAGAAATATAGAACAATTTCAGTTTTTGATTGAATTGCTGCGCCTTACTTAGTAAACCGGGAATCTCTTTATCGGCATCAAACACTTTGCCTGTTGGGTTGGCAATTCCGCCAAAAATGCCCGAACTGAATACTCCCACCGAGGCAAAACAGTCAAGGCTGCCCAATCCTGCGTAAAACGCCTGACCACCGCCCATAGAAAGACCACAAAGTGCTCTGCTTTTTACATCGGTCAATGTTCGAAAATTTTTATCGATGAATGGAACAATATTATTCGTTATTTCTTCTTTGAATGCGGCCATTGCAGAGGAAGTATATCCGCCACTTGCAGATACATTTCCATTTGAAATGACAACAATCATCGGTTTTGCCTTGCCTTCGGCAATAAGATTATCGAGAATAATATCCGTTTTACCCTGTACAGCCCATCCACGTTCATCTTCTCCTCCACCGTGCTGAATATATACCACCGGATATTTCACCTTCGTATTGACATCGTATCCGGCAGGAGTATAGACAAACAGCCTACGCCAGCTATTGGTAACTTTCGAGAAATAGTATTTGGAACTCAAAGCTCCGTGCGGAACAGCTTTCACTTCGTAAAAATCGACACCTTTCTCGGGAATCTCTATGGCACTTGCCATTCTTCCTGTTCCGTAAAACGTTTCGCTGGCGGGATCGACAACTTTAACGCCTTCGATCACCAACGAATAATAATGAAAACCGGGAACCTGAGGAGCCGTGGTAACTGTCCAGAAACCCTGATCGTCTTTGGTCATATCGTACAGTTTTCCCAAATCGATCTGCATCTTTTTAGCGTCGGGCGCTTTGATTTTGAAAACAACGCTCAGGTTGTCCAAAATACGTGGAAAACCATCCGGATTGATATTGGTTACTGCAGGTTTGCCAACGATGGATTGCTGGGCGTTTGCTCCTCCTGAAAACAGAAATGAAAATGCAAACAACGTCATCAGCACTGAAATGTTTTTGTGTATCATGGTATTCGTAATTTATTTGAAAAGTTTGGGAACAAAATCATGCAACGCTTTTCGCCAGACATGCCATTCGTGCGCACCCGGGAAATAGTTATATTGCAGCTTTAATCCCTTTTCTTTAAATGTTTCAATGGTTTTTTTCGTGTACTCATAGGAATGATCCTGCTCTCCACTGGAGATATAGAGCAATTTCAGCTGAGTATTAAATTTTTCGGGATTGGTAAAGATACCGGGAATTTGCTTTTCGGCATCAAAAATATTGCCGTTTGACCCGCGAAAAGCGCTCGAACTGAAAGCTCCCACCCAGGCAAACTTATCCGGGTTCAGCATCCCGATCCGGAAAGAGGTACCGCCACCCATCGAAAGACCCGCAATGGCGCGGTGTTCACGATCGTTAGCGATCCGATAATTTTGGTTTACAAACGGGATAATCACATCGACCAGTTCGTCTTTGAAAAGATCCATGAAGTGGTTGGTCGATTCGGTATTGTAACCGGCTCCTATGTCGCGAATAACATACTCGTTGGTTGTAACAACAATCATCGGGACTGCCTGCTTTTGGGCAATCAGGTTATCCATAATAATATCCAAATGACCCTGTTTTACCCAGCCGGTTTCATCTTCACCGGCACCGTGTTGCAGATAGAGAACCGGGTATTTTTTAGTCGGTTTTTGTTCGTACCCGGGAGGGAGATAGACAAAAATCCGACGCCACGAGTTGGTTTTGGAGGAGAAATAGCGTTTGCTCTGAACCGTTCCGTGAGGCACATCCTTGATGAGGTGAAAATCGACTCCCACTTCAGGAATTTCGATACCGCTTGCTTCGCGGCTCATGCCGAAAAAGGTTTCGCTTGCCGGATCGGCAACCGCAACACCATCGATCACTAAAGAGTAGTAATGAAAGCCGGGAACCTGAGGAACAGTAGTAACCGTCCAGAATCCATCGTTTCCCTTCTCCATATCGTATTTCTTTCCTAAATCGATCTGCACTTTTTGAGCTTCTGGAGCTTTGATTTTGAAAACAACGCTCAGATCCTCCTGTATACAAGGGCAGGACGTTTGACTAATGTTAGTTGATGCAGGCGTGGATTTACCAACAGACTGCGCTTTGGCAGTAAAAAAAGGGAAAAAACAAAAACTTAAAACGAATGTCAAGTTTATGAGTAAATTCTGATTTTGTGTCATAGCCAAATTATTAAAAAGCCGACACGAACAATATTGATTTTGTCCGTGTCGGCAAAAGATATTCAAATCTATTATTTATTCTGGAAAAGAAGCTGAGCATATCCATACAGGCTCTTACGCCATGTTTGGAATTCGTGAGCAGTACCGGGAGCTTCGTAATATACGTTCTTCACACCAGCCTGATCAAGTGCTTCGTGGATTGCACGACCTGAGTTTGCACCTTCTTTGGATCCCATGCTTACATAAAACACCTTCACGAGTTTGGCAAATTCAGCAGGTTTTTTCAATAATCCGTTATAGCCGGTTTCAACTCCCGGAAAACCAAACGGAGCACTGAATATACCGATATGCGAAAATTTATCCAAGTTAGCCTGAGAAATTCCGTAAGTTTGAGTTCCTCCCAAAGAAAGACCGGCTATAGCACGATGCTCACGATCGGAAAGCGTGCGGTAACTTGCATCTATGGTAGGTATAAGATCATTTACGATAACTTTGCCAAAACCATCCCAGAAAGAAGCCATTCCGCCTGGAGCGCCCATAGCACCACGTGGAGCCTGACCCTGAGGAGCAGCACCGGGAGCTTGTCCTGCAGCAGGAGCCTGTGGAGGACGTTGACCGGCAGGACGACGAGGAGCACCACCCATTCCAGCAGCAATACCACCATCTTCCATTACAATAATCATTGGTTTAGCTTTACCTTCAGCAATCAGGTTGTCAAGAATAAAGTTTGCGCGACCCTGATTTGACCAGGCACGACGATCTTCACCCATTCCATGTTGCAAATAAAGAACCGGATAACGTTGAGTTGTATTTTTGTCGTATCCGGGAGGAGTATAGATGTAAGCATGACGGTATTCATTTGTGGATTTCGCAAAATACCAGAAAGAATTAACATTACCATGAGGAACATTTTTGATATCATAGAAATTAACCCCATCTTCGGGAATTTCTATACCACTCATCATCTTACCTGCACCGAAAAACGATTCACTTGATGGATCTGCCACATCAACACCATCAATTTTCAATGTATAGTAATGAAAACCGGGATCTTCGGGTTTGGTTACACCTGTCCAAAAACCATCCTCACCTTTAGTCAGGGCAGTATTGCCAAGACCTACCGAAACGCTTTGTGCTCCGGGAGCAAGAAAATGGAAATAAACACGACGCTGGGAGTCGATGCGAGGATATTCCTGTCCGACAATATTCGTAGAGGCAGGCTTAGTATCAGCAGGAAAATCGGCACTTTGTGAGTAACTTGCAATACTGATAGTCATACCCAGCATTGCCAATAAAATTTTCTTCATAACTATTATATTTGATTATTTAAATATCAAAGCAGCAAATTGATTCAGGTCTCTTCTCCATGTTAGCCATTCATGTGCTGTACCAACGGATTCGTAGTAGGTATATTTCACACCTTGTTTATCCAACATATCCCGAAATGCTTTAACCGAGCCGGGAAATGGAGCAGGTTCTTTCGTTCCCAATCCCAGCCAGAAAAGTTTAATTTGTTTATTGAGTGCTGCTCCATCCTTAAATTTACCTCCCATAAATGTAGCCGGGTCAATCACATCGGTACGCGGATAGTTTGATGTTCCGCTAAATCCGGCAATGTAGGAGAATTTATCTAAATTATTCATGGTAATGGTGATAGTCTGATTAGCACCCATCGAAAGCCCAGCCATTGCTCTATGGTCACGATCTTTAAGTGTTAGGAAAGAACCATCAATCATCGGGATAATTTCATTAATTATCACTTCTTCAAATGGGAAAGCAGCCTTACTCTGTGCAGTTATACCATTCGTTGCAGGAGCTTTGGTGGCATACCCATTATCCATCACTACAATCATCGGAACAGCTTTTTTAGCAGCAATCAGGTTATCAAGAATCAGATTGGCTTTCCCTTGAGTTGGCCAACCTGTTTCATCTTCACCACTTCCATGTTGCAAATAAAGCACGGGATAACGTTTTGAAGAATTTTTGTCGTATTCAGCCGGGGTATAAACAAAACAACGACGCCATGAATTGGTAATCTTAGAAAAATACATTTTCTGACTTACCAAACCATGAGATACATCTTTCTGAGCGTAAAAGTCCCCATCCGGAGCAGGGATTTCAATAGCACTACCCCAACGACTTGCGCCATAAAAGTAAAGGCTTCCCGGATCGGGTACTGAAGCTCCGTCAATATTCAATTGATAATAGTGAAAGCCTTCCACTTGTGGGGCAGATTCACCTATCCATACTCCTTTTTCATCTTTTTTCAAGTCATATTTTATACCGCCAATGTCCAGTTGAACACGTAATGCCCATGGTGCAGAAATTTTCACACGCACACGCCCTTCGGAATTAACCTGAGGATATTGACTTCCAGCCTGATTTACAGAGGATGGTTTAAAGTCTTCAACAACGTTCTGAGCCATAGAAAATTGGCTCAGAACTGTTGCTGCAAGAACTATAATTGCATTTCTAATATTCATAATTAGATTCTCATTCTATCGATTATCTGAAAAGAAGCGGAGCAAATTCATGCAAACTTCTTCTCCATGATTGCCATTCATGAGCAGTTTCAGGTGAAATATAAGAAACACCTTTTATTCCAACCTTATTCCATTCTTCGGCGGCCGGTCCAATATTAGCAGAACCTCGTTCGCGGCCTCCAAAACTCATAAATACTACTTTTACGTTCTTCTTGAATGTATCAATATCTTTGATTTCTTTTGGTTCAAAAGTTCCGCTACTGAACATACCAACGCACGAGAAAAGAGTTGGATTAGCCACAACGATTGAGTGAGTTTGCATACCACCCATCGAAAGACCGGCCATTGCACGGTGTGCCTGATCAGGAATAACACGGAAATTAGATTCAACAAATGGAATTAAATCATCAATCAGCACTCTTTCAAACTGGCCTGCACCCATCGATCTCATACCTGCCGGAGGAGCAGCCGTAGGAGCACCCATTGGAGCACCAGTACGTTGAGCGCCTGGAGCACCTGTTGGAGCACTCGGAGCTGGAGCACCAGCTGGTCTGGCAGGACGCGGAGCACCTTGGTTACTACTATTTTCCATAACAATAATGAATGGAACAGATTTTCCTTCGGCAATCAGGTTGTCCATAATCAAGCCTGTACGTCCTTGATTTCCCCAACCGGTTTCGTTTTCGCCCATACCGT
>Ga0302173_10001483_pt1 | contig 11736 bp, 12 predicted proteins | sample I_Fen_N3_1_FD_198785 | JGI IMG/M metagenome (GOLD analysis project Ga0302173, IMG submission 198785) | Peat permafrost microbial communities from Stordalen Mire near Abisko, Sweden - I_Fen_N3_1 | ecosystem: Environmental > Terrestrial > Soil > Wetlands > Permafrost | place: Sweden: Abisko... | reverse complement strand
TTCAGTGAACGTTTTGACTGACATAAACACTCCTTCATTAGGCCTCCATTATGAGGCAAAAAAGTGTCTACGAAACCCGGGTCTATTCAATATTAATTACTGGCACAATGGTTTTTTCATTCATCTATTTATTATTAATCTCGCTAAACGCGCGAAAATATTTTTTATCATTTCATGAAAAGTATAATATTGATGAGGTTTTTTTTGCACTATTCATTACCGGGGGGCTGGGTCTACTTTACTTTCTTTTGCAAGCAAATAAAATGTCTAAAGAAATTGACCATTACGTCGAGGAAGAAAAAAACTTACTTTGGATTTCGAATCATGACCCCATAACGAAGCTGCCAAACCAGAAAATGCTAGACTCTTTCGTTTCTAGTATGGATGAGGAAAATGGTGCCCATAGTTATGCGGTTTTTAGTGTTGAGATCAACCGATTCCGACACATAAACGACCTCCTCGGCTATGACAGCCGAAATGACATAATGAAGCTAGTCGCGCAGCGTCTTACATACTTGTTCGCAGACAATGTATATAAGCTGCGGGGGGATGATTTTTTGATTCTGAGGTCTAATAATGACAGAACTGAACTTCTTTATCTTGCCAGGCGAATCCTGAAAAATATCACTGCACCTATCGGTATCAATGGATTCATCTTGAACACTGCAGCCAATATCGGTGTTGCGCGTTGTCACGAAAATGTCAGCTCTCTGAGTAAAGTCATCCAGCAATCCGACTGCGCTTTGCATGAGGCTAAAAAGCTAGGCAGAGACCAAGTCAAAGTATTTTGCCCTGTCATGCAGGAAGATCTTCTGAAAAGGGCACGCTTCGAATTGGATTTTAAAGCTGCGTTAAAGAATAAAGCGCTTTCATTGCATTATCAACCGCTGGTCGATTTACAATCCAACACCATCGTCGGCTTTGAAGCCCTCGCTCGATGGGAGCAGGCGCCTGGGAAGTTTATCCCTCCCCTACAGTTCGTCGCATTGGCGGAGGAAACGGGAGCTATCACCGAATTAACCGAGCAGCTTTTACGTCAAGCCTGTCTGGATGCACTCCAGTGGCCGTCATACACATTGCTCTCATTCAATATCTCGCCTTTGCAACTATCCGATAAGTCGCTTTATTTTAGAATTATGAGAATACTCAATGAGCTAAGTTTTCCGTTCGACAGGCTTGAAATTGAAGTCACGGAAAGTGCTCTATTTCAAGATGCTATGGCTGCGAGATTTACTTTAACAAAGCTTAGTGACGAGGGTATACAAATCGCTCTCGACGATTTTGGTACGGGTTATTCGAACCTCTCCCAACTTTGTAACTTTCCATTCGACAAACTCAAAATAGATAAGAGCTTCATCGACACTTTTCTGCATAATGACAAGCAGGACAAAATCGTGCGGTCGCTCATTTCACTTGCTGGAGCGCTGGACATGAAGGTAACTGCAGAGGGAATAGAGCACGTTAATCAGTTGAACCGCCTGAAAGGACTGGGGTGCCACATCGGACAAGGTTATCTGCTCGGCAAGCCTGCACCACAAAGAGATTTGCAAAAGATATGACCTGCTCCCCGTTATTCCATTTTTCTCAAGTATGAAATGACAGGGTCTCAACTGCTAATTCTATAGCTTTCTTCCGGTTTTGCGTGACCCCATATACTTCCCTTGAGCGTTTTAATATATCAATCATTGACCAAATTGATAGTTCTCTGCGCTGGGAAAGAAGCACCAAAATAGCGTTTCCGATCTCACGTAAGCTATCTTCCTCATATGAACTAGTAATGTTTTTATAATTCAAAGTATGCCGCCTCAATAAAAAAATACAGACAAAAATATATTTCTTAATGCAGGGTATTTATAACATATTAATCATTTTTAAAATATCTTTACTAGATAACCCAATAAGGTACTATAGAGATGATTGAAGCTTTTATTATTTCCGTTATCACAAAAACAAAGCAAATAATTTCAATGAGTTAATTATTTTAGTCAGCGTTGCACATCAATTACCCAAGCCTTATTAAACTGTATATCAACCTAATCGAAAAATTTTGCAGATGTGATGAGCATATCTCCTGCCGATATCATAAATAAGCTTGTCAAGTGGGATGTAAAACACTGTAATCATCTTACCTATGATTTGTCAGATGGGTACGATGAGCAAATGCGATTAAAATTATTAAATAGTGATTTTTATGATGCGCTGCCCCAAATGCCAGCGCGCCGCCCAAGCACTTTCAAGCCGCTACCTCAGCACCAACACTAAAGAACGTTATCATCAGTGTCAGAATATCAATTTTAGAATTGTTTCAAAGCCTGCTTTTGGCACGAAGCAGTCAGACATAGGCATTCGGCATTCTAACTGCCTTATATTAGAAACCAGTCACATGGCCTAATCATGCCTGGCAATTTTTCCTGCAATCATGACGTCTCCACCCCGTTCTGGAGATGGCCAAGTGATCCTGGAACGGTTGGCAAGTGAAATTAAAATGGATAGTCAAATCAGATGAAAACGCGCAACGAAAACCGATCATGTATCGTAGGGGGGCTTTGTTGAATAAATCGAACTTTTGGCCGTAATCAGGATCAGATCACCACATTCTCGATCCTGTAGCGGTATCCCGTGGCAAAACACAAGTTCAAAATCACCAACTGGAACGTCTACAACAAAGCCCTCGTCAATCGGGGTTCACTGACATTCTGGCTTGATGAGTCGGCCATTCAGGCCTGGTATGACAAACCCAAAACCTCTTCACGTGGTCGTCCGCAACGTTATTCCGAGCTGGCCATTTCCACCGTTCTGATGCTCAAACGCGTCTTTCGCCTCACGCTGCGCGCTGTGCAGGGATTCATCGATTCCATTTTTATCCTGATGAAGCTCCCGCTCCGTTGCCCGGATTATTCCTGCGTCAGCAGGCGGGCTAAGTCCGTCAGCATCCCTTTCAAAAGCCCCACACGCGGTGAAATTGCCCATCGGGTTATCGACTCCACCGGCTTAAAAGTCTTCGGTGAAGGCGTGTGGAAGGTGAAAAAATACGGTCAGGAAAAGCGCCGCGTCTGGCGGAAGCTGCACCTGGCCGTGGACGCCGGTACGCATGAGGTTATCTGTGCTGACCTGTCCCTGAACAACGTGACTGATGCAGAGGCATTCCCGGGACTTATCCACCAGATACACCGGAAAATCAGGGGCGCTTCAGCCGACGGAGCTTATGACACCAGACGGTGCCACGACGAACTGCGGCGTAAGAAAATCAAAGCACTTATCCCGCCGCGAACCCGGGCGGGTTAGTGGTCGGCTGAGTATGCCGACAGAAATCAGGCGGTGCCCGGCAACGGCTCACGGGAAGCAATGCGTACTGGAAATGGCACACGGCTTACAACCGACGTTCGGTGGCTGAAACGGCAATGTACCGTGTCAAACAGCTGTTTGGTGGGCATCTTACGTTGCGGGATTATGATGCGCAGGTTGGGGAGGCTATGGCCATGATCCGCGCATTAAACAAAATGACGCGTGCAGGCATGCCAGAAAGCGTAAGGATTGCCTGAGAAAGTCAGCGACGAGGGGAGCTTTTATCTAAATCCGATTTATTCAACAAAGCCGATGAATGCCTGAATGAACACTGGTTCAATGACGTCAGTCATGCCAGGAAAACCATCAGTGAATGGCGTCAGGATTATAACGAGTGCCGCCCGCACTCCGCGCTGAATTATCAGACGCCGTCTGAATTTGCGGCGGGCTGGAGAAAGGGTAATTCTGAGAGTGAAGGATCCGACATTACTAACTGAGCGTTGTATCTAATCCTGCGGGCAGGTCACGGGTACATCACTGAAACACATGAAAACGCAGCTATGACGCCATCGCAAACCACTTTGTGAACTTCAGTACAGGAGTCGGCTGCAAAGACCTTATCCTTCAGATAAGCGGACATGTCACTCCTCGACAGGCAAAGTCTTTGGTTATAGTAGGTTTCCATTTCGATAAAAATATTAACCAAATCATCATATTCGTATGGTTTGCAGATTGTGATGTCCATGTATGCTCCCTTAAGCAAAATGTATTGATTTATCATAGCTTAACGACAAGTCAAAGTGGTGAAGCTATCAGCAAAGATCTCTACAGCACATCTTTTAAAACTACCTATAGCGATAATATTTGTTATAAGCAATCAGCCGATAACAGCAGCTATGAGCGAAAAGCGAACTTAACGCTCCAACTGTTTAAGAGGCTCTGTAGTTGTAAGGAGGGATTATTAACATCGCGGTCTATTAATCAACAGAGAGCAGCTCAGGTGGTCTTAAGTTAAATTTATAGTCTGGTCGGTCAACCTCGATATGTTAAGAGAGGTATTTCAAAAAATTTACATAGAAAATTCATTTGTATCTGAACTAAGCGGCATATAATAAGTCTACGTTTGTATCGCTAACTTAATAAAATACTTGAGTGTATTGTTGCAATGGATTATAAATGAAAATATTAATAATTAGACGAGATAATATTGGTGATCTCATTCTGACCACTCCGTTGATTTCGATGTTAGCTAAAGATCATCAGGTTGATATGCTCGTTAATTCTTATAATAAGTTGGTTCTTCAGGAGAATCCCTGCGTTAATAAAATTCACCACTATACAAAATTACATCACGAGGGCTCTTACCTCACTAAAATTTTAGTGTTTTTACGTCGTATTAAAACGACCTTGGATGTATGGAAGGAAGGCTATGACGTAGCAATTGTTGCCGGCAACTGGAATAAAAGGCAGCTTCATTGGGCCAGACTTTCAAGGGCAAAGAGAGTGATAGCCGTAGGGGATGACGCGCCTGATATTGTTACTGACAAGTTGCCCTACATGAACGCACTGCATATGGTCGAACAATTGGCTCAGCTTGCAAGGCCATTAGGATGCGAGACTTTACCTGGCAAACTTGAAATATTTATGACTGAAGCAGAAATAGAGCAGGCGGCAAAAACAATAATAAATCCGCGTCAGATGCCAATTTATGGTTTGCAGATCAGTTCAAGAAAAGAAAAACAGCGCTGGCCGATAGAAAACTTCGTGGAGCTGGCGCATAAGTTATCCAGGAGAGAAGTTTGCAAGATCGTACTTTTTTGGTCTCCGGGTTCAAGCGACAACCTTACTCATCCTGGTGATGATGAGAAATCAAAAATTATTATGAGTCGATGCGAAGATATCAACATAGTGCCTTATAGCACGAAGAATATTCGAGAGCTTATGGCCGGCATGATTCTCTGTGATCAAATCATTACGAGTGACGGGGGCGCACTTCACATGGCTGCGGGTGTCGGTAAGCCGGTTGTTGCTCTTTTTGGTAATAGTGAATCATCCGTTTGGGGTCCATGGAAAGTGCCAAGCAGGGTGCTTGAGTCATCAAGCAGAGATGTCACTACTCTTTCAATTGATGAAGTCTACAGAAACTTCATTGAGTTAAGGAATGATGTTGTTAATAAACCCTATGTTGGCGAGTAATTTTTTCAAAAATAATTGAAACACGTTCACTCAATGTATATCCAGGTAGTGAGAAAATACTCACCTGAAGGCTTGTTATAGGTATTTTATATCAATGAAACTGTTAAAAATAAAGATCATAGAAAAAATATTGTCTTGGTACTGTTTTTTGGTGAAAAGAAACCGGGATTTTTTAAGGTTTAATGAGACGCCACCTAAGACTATCGTGATTTACTCAACGACGGCTTTGGGGGATTATCTCATGAATACTCCTGCGATATGGTATTTGAGAAATAAATTTCCAACCAGTAAAATGATTCTGGTGACGAGTGAGAAAAATCATGATCTCGTTAAAAAATACGACTGGTTTGACCAAATATACATTTGGGATAACAAAGTGGTGAGGATCCTTCCATTACTGTTTAAGCTGCGGAAAAACAGGCCGGAACTTTCAATTATCTTACATGCTGGCTTCCCATACGATATATTGTGTTCTGTTTTATCTGGCAGCGATGTTATTTTTAGAGATCATTATGGCAGCGAACCTCCTCTGCTTAATAAGTATCTGGATAATTACTCAAGATATTATGATGGTCATACAATAAAAAGGAAGCTGAAGCTCATCGAGAATTTCGGTGCTAACGTTGATAACGTGAAAATGTATCTTCCTAAACTTGAGGATGATAAAGATGACAACAATCAGCGTTTGCGTGTGGGATTCCAACTAGGTGCGTCTAACGAGAGTCGTCGTTGGCCGGTTGAAAATTTTAACCAGTTAGCTTGCATGTTGTTTGAGAATTTAGATGATTTAGAGATTATAATTACCGGCACGCCATCAGAATTAAAACTTGCTCAAAGCTTTGTAAAACAACTCTCGGTCAACTATCAGAATAAGGTGGTGATTATGGCCGGAAAGACTTCTCTTACAGAGTTAGTTTCTTTGGTTGGGAATTTAAATATTCTTGTGACCGGTGATACCGGGCCACTTCATATTGCCATCGCTGCAGGTGTTAAAACTGTCAGTCTCTTTGTAACTGCTAACCCTTTTTATACTGGCCCATGCCAGGATCAAGATAAACACATTATCTTACATTGTCCTGTTTGTACTGATTTCCAAACGCCAATGAAGTCAATCCAAGTCAGTGATGTTTTCGATGCAGTGATGAAAACAATTGGAAAATCAAATGGATATTAAAAATTTTACGGAAGACGAGATTATCGCCTTTCTGGAGTTGCATAATATTCCCTGTGCTTTGGGATATTATATGAAAATAGAAGGTAGTGATTTTTCTTTATTATCACTTCCCCTAAGTGAGTTGGAACTCGATTTTTTGATGAATGATTTTTTTATAGAGTTTGGTGTTGACTCAAAAAATTATAACTCTTCAATACATTTTCATGATGACGTAAAACCTTCTGGGTTGACAACATTCCATGCTGCATTGAGAAAGCGCACCAAGGTGATACCCATTACGGTAGAAATACTGCACACCGCAGCTGTGAAGGGTTACTGGCCATGTTTACAAATGATTGAACGCTCAGATTCAATACAGTGAACTTAATTGAGTGCGCCTCAGCAAATCAGTGGCGGAAGAAAGCGGGGCTGGAGCGTCCTTGTGTCAGGTTAAGTCTGAGCTAATACAAATGATGTGTATCAAGCGCAGTCATATGGGTGAGCCATGCATGAATTATGCGCATGGTTTTGCATGATCCAGAAAGGATCAAAAAACACTTGATCGCCCCTCAGCCCGTGTGTAAGTATCTGATCCCTTCCCAATATTGATGCCAGGATAAATCAGAGATCCGGGTCTGTTTGCAGGCTTCGGACAAATTCTTCCGGAGTCTGGTTATTTAATGAGGAATGTGGCCGGTACTGGTTATATTCCTGCCGCCAGTGCTCGATCTTCTCCTGAGCATCTTCCAGTGACAGGAACCAGTGCACATTCAAACACTCATCGCGCAGGCTCCCGTTGAATGACTCGACCAGAGCATTATCTGTCGGTCTGCCGGGCCGTGAGAAGTCCATTGTCACCTTATTTTCGTATGCCCATCGGTCAAGCGCTTTAGAGATAAATTCGCTGCCATTATCCGTCTGCAACCGGTGTGGTATACGGTGCTGCATTTGTTTCAGGCGCTCCATAACAGCCACCACATCCTCTCCGCGCAGCCCCTGACCAACTTCGATCGCCAGGCATTCACGACTAAAATTATCCACTACAGTTAGGGCACGTATCCGACGCCCGTTGAACAGATTATCAGCAACAAAATCCATGCTCCAGCACTGATCTAATGCGGTCACTTCTGGACGGGCGTGTCGGTGCCTGGCTGTAACATGCCTGAGTGGGCGTTTTGCTCGCAGATTCAGTCCTTCCTGACAGTAAATTCGGTGGGTTTTCTTGTGGTTGACTAACCAGCCTTCCCTGCGCAAAAGAATATGAATGCGCGGGCAACCATAGCGGATCCGTGTCTCCGCAATTTCTCTTATCCGGTGAGTCAGGGCCCTGTCATCACGACAACTGCGATAGAGGTATACCGTGCGACTCTGCATCATTAAACGGCAACCACGACGCAGCCCGATACGATAGGCGTCCAGCAGGTAAGTCACCGCTTCACGCTTCTGAATGGGCCTCAGAACTTTTTTCGAATGACATCCTGGAGCATTTCCTTATCCAGACTGAGGTCCGCCACCAGACGCTTAAGCCGTTGGTTTTCGTCCTCAAGCTGCCGCAAACGGCGCAGTTCTGTTACGCCCATACCGCCAAATTTTTTCTTCCAGTTATAAAAAGTGGCTTCAGAAATACCCATCTTTCTGCACACTTCCTCCACCCGAGTGCCTGTTTCGGCCTGTTTAAGGGCGAATGCTATCTGTTCTTCGGTATAACGGGTCTTTTTCATGGTTGATATGCCTCTCAGTGAGATGAAAGAAAGACCGGATACTTTAGTTTAGGCTGGCACTGTTTTCAGGGAGGAGATCAACATCTCATCCCTGCCGTCGAATCGGATAGCTTAATTTTCGGCGATTATAGAGAGTTTACTTGTCATGTAAATCACATTTTTATCTAATGCAAAACTCTTCGATTACTATATTCCTGTGTATTTTACGACTGACACTGACAGGCTGCGAAAGGGTGGAAATTACCTTAATGTCAGGAGGATATCTGAACAGGGTTAAGATACAGACCTTTCATTGCCGGCCAACTCAATTCTGTTTCGTCCGTTTTCCTTTGCCCGGTAGAGCGCCATGTCGGTTTTTTTCATTAACGACTGCTGGCTTTCCCCAACTTTCAGGAAAGCAATCCCGATACTGACGGAGATACCCTGACCATCATCCAGTCTGATGTTCCGTGCATTCCTGCAGATGGATTCTGCATAGCGAATCACCTCATACCGGGAAAGCCCCTCGCCGATTACCGCAAATTCCTCTCCACCGATACGGAAAACTTTCAGTGCAGACCCACTGATACCCGCCAGCTGTCCGCCGAATCTGGACAAAACACCATCACCGGCATCATGCCCCCACCGGTCATTGATGTGCTTGAAAAAATCAATATCGATGATCATCATGGACAGCTGTGTACTGGTCGTGCTGCTGAGGGTTTCCACAAAATAACGCCGATTCGGAAGCCGGGTGAGTTCATCATGCAGGGCGCTGGTCTGCACCACGGAAAAACGTGAATTCATCCGCATGATGATGCAATAGACGCTAATAACGGTGAGAAGCATTCCGGACAGCTTTAACAAATCTTCGCAGAAGTAGCCCACCCATCGCGGTTGACTGACTATTTCATCCATCACATCAAATACGCCTGCAGCGATCCAGAGTATGAGGCCGTTAATCGCTCCGCTCAGGGGACGTCCGTCAACGAAAACACAGGCAACATTCCACAAGGTAAAAATCAGGAGCAGCAGGAAGAAGAGATCAATATATAACCCCGGACTGGACATGATTTCACGGAAGCAGCCCAGTGGGTAACCTGCGCTGATGGCCACAATGGCAGCAGTGGTGAGTGCCATGCAGGCCCGGAGGATAACCGCCACCCTGAAGCGAACGGATGAAGACTGCAGCATATTGAATTTCCGTAGTGGTGGATGATGTTTAAAACCAGGACCCATAGAGACGGTGTTTTCGTGTGTCAGTTTGACGCACCACACCGCACAGGCTCGCTGAGATCGGGACGGTTGTCAGGTAAAACAGGTAACTAAAAAATACCTCTGTCAGTTTAAGGGCGTAAACTCATGATTACCGAAATATTTTCACACCCAGACAACCTCTTAAGTTATCAGAATGGGTAACAAAGGAAGTCGGTTCCCTCCGCCTTCTTGCCGGGTTTTAACTCGCAACACAAAGACGACAGTCACTCCCTCTAAATTAATGAACTCACCTAATAAACCCTAGCGAATTACCTCCTCTAATCAAATAAATCACTCTGCGTTATGCTTTTCCGACACAACAGCTGAAGGATAACCTCATGCAAACGGTAAAACTGAACAACGGTATCGACATGCCACTGCTGGGCTTTGGTGTTTTTCAGATGACGGATGCCGCCGAATGCGAGTACGCCGTTATTGATGCCATCAATACGGGTTATCGCCTGATTGATACCGTGGCCTCCTACCTGAACGAAACCCAGGTCGGCAACGCGCTGTGAGTTCAACGAGTCGATGTAACGCTAACTGAACTAACGGGCCGCAGTGAGCTAGAAGCGAAAGATTAGGATTTGGCTATTTTCTTGGCTTCCTTTTTCAGGAAGAATTATCATGTAGCATAACTTCTGTTAACCCAACTACTTCTCCGGTTATATTGGTCATATGCGTAAATTACAAAAACTAATTGCAACCCAATATACCAATTCTTCACCTCAATCCAATCTCCCTTCGACAGCGATACCCCGTATTGCATCAAAATGTCGAAATGATGAAGTTGCAGATGCACATATCCTCATAAAGCAGCTCAAAGCTGAGTTGGCAACAGTTCCTGAGTGGGATGGAGATACACAGGATGACATCTGGAGGACCATCGAACTGTTCAGAGCAATCTTGGCGAACGCCCCTGGCACAAAGCAGCCATTGCGAACTTGGCACGGTCCGCCTTGAGCGAAAAGCGGACGCTGGCATTCTTTATAAAAATTCGGTTTGTGTTGTTTTGCACTAGTTTAGAGACGAAAAATATTGCGTCGGTGATTTACCCAGCGCTTTTCTGAACATCGTAATAAACGCGCTGACCGAATCATATCCCAGCGTTCCGGCTACGCGCTGCACGGACTGACCTTCAGCCAGATGACTCAGGGCAATCATCAAATGCAGTTGCTGACGCCAGCGACCAAAGCTCATTCCTGTCGCCTCTTTTATCAGCCTGGCCAGCGATCGTTCGCTGGTGACCAGATGTGCAGCCCACTGCTTTAACGTTCGCCGATCATCAGGCTCATTAAAAAGTGCCTCCGCCATATTCCGGATTTTAGGATGATCGGATACGGGAAGATGGAGCGCTTCAACCGGCACATCTGGAATATGCTCCAGCAGCACCGCTGCGAGCCTGGTAGTTTTACTGTCAGGAGAATAAGCCTGTCCCTGCTCTGCCAGATACAGAACAAGCTCGCAGACCAGAGAAGTAATCGCCAGGGTACAGCAGATTTCCGGCATCGCTGCCGCGCCGGGTTCGATAAACAGAAAGCAGGTATCTGCATTCTTCGTGACCCGGCAACTGTGGGGGATTTCACCCGGAACCCAGACAGCATGTCCCGGTGGAACAAGCCACAGCGCATCCTCAACCTCACAGCTCACTGCACCGCGCAAAGAGATAATAAGTTGTCCCTTACGGTGAGCGTGCGGACTCTGACCTGCATACTCGCCTGACGATGATACATGCAGCGCGATAGCAGCCTGACTGAAAGCATCGGCATTAAACTCATCCGGTGAGGTCACCGGTTTTTTATTAACTGGCATGATTTAGTTATATGTTGTCAGGTTATCTATATTCTGTAACTCATGCGTCCTTTAAAGTCTCTCTTTTTACCAGAGAAAGCAAAATTTATGTCCCACACTACGAACAAGTGGTCTTCAATCATACTTGTGACCGGCATCCTTTTTATAGCTATCAACCTGCGTGTTCCTTTTACCGCTATCGCACCCGTTTTAGAGTCTATTCGCCATGATTTTGGACTAAGTATTACTGCCGTTGGGTTGCTTAACTCGCTGCCTTTACTGGCCTTTGCCGCCTTTTCACCGCTGAGCGCATCCATCTCACACAAGTACGGTCTTGAACGCACCCTTTTTGGT
>Ga0302173_10001481_pt1 | contig 11740 bp, 9 predicted proteins | sample I_Fen_N3_1_FD_198785 | JGI IMG/M metagenome (GOLD analysis project Ga0302173, IMG submission 198785) | Peat permafrost microbial communities from Stordalen Mire near Abisko, Sweden - I_Fen_N3_1 | ecosystem: Environmental > Terrestrial > Soil > Wetlands > Permafrost | place: Sweden: Abisko... | reverse complement strand
ACCAGAAGACCTCTTTGAATCACACTTAGATGTCATCTATTCAATTTAACTTAATTGGTATTTATTGTAATAATACGAATTAGTTCAATTTGTTATTGCAATTGGTCAATATTAATTAACTCTAATTAATTAACAATAAATTTGAAAATTAATCTTTACTAAATAGCATACTCCTCTTTAGGTAATGTACTAGTTTGTTTATCCATAACTCTATCTAATATTCGCCTCTCAAAATATACAAAATCATTATTTCTTTCTCTTGGACGAGCCAATGTGATTTTAGTATCCATAGTTATTTTTCCTTTTTCGACGAGAATAACCCTATCTGCCAAAGCTACAGCTTCACTTACATCATGAGTTACTAAAATAACCGTAAACCCTTTTTCTATCCATAAGTTCCCAATTAATTGTTGCATTTCGATTCTTGTCAACGCATCTAATGCACCTAGAGGCTCATCTAATAGCAATAATTTTGCATTTCCTGCAAGTGCTCTCGCTAAAGATACTCTTTGCTTCTGACCTCCTGATAATACACTAGGCCATTCATTTGCTCTGTCGTCAAGACCAACATCCTTTAGAGCTTTTAGAGCAATGTCTTTATCTTTATTTTCCGCCCCAATTCTAACATTATCAATAATTTTTCTCCATGGCAGTAGTCTTGCTTCTTGAAAAATAAACCTTGTATCTAAATTAATTCCTTTAATCTTATTTTCATCTAAGTAAACTCCACCTTGGGTAGCTTCTTCTAGTCCTGAAATCAATCTTAGTAATGTACTTTTTCCACATCCACTTCTACCAACAATTGCAATAAACTCACCTGGTTGTATAGTTAATTCAATATCATCTAATACTATTGCATCTCCAAATTTTTTTTGAAGTTTGTCAACATGAAGATGAGCACCATTATTTTTAGATTCCATATTATTTAACCACCTTTATTATGATTTTTTGAAATTAGGATGCCATCGTAACAATCTATGTTCTAGTATTTTAGCAATAATATCTGAAACTTTACCAAGTAATGCATATACTATAATACTTAAAACAATTATATCCATAAGCATAAGTTCCCTTGCATTCATGGCCATATATCCAATACCTGAATCAGCAGCTACAGTTTCTGCCACTATTAAGGTTAACCACATAATTCCCAATGATTGTCTAATACCAACTAAAATAGATGGTAATGATCCTGGTAAAATTACTTCTTTAAATAAAGGAAGTCCCTTTAAACCATACACCTTACCCATTTCTATAAGTTGTGGTTCTATCGAACGAATCCCATGAAATGTATTTAGATATATTGGAAAAAATACTCCTAAGGCTATGAGCAACAATTTTGCTTCTTGTCCAATACCAAACCATAGAATTACAAGTGGTATAAGTGCAAGATGAGGAATATTTCTAATCATTTGAATTGTAGAATCTAAAAGATTTTCAGCCTTTCTAGATAATCCATTAATAAATCCTAAAATAAATCCGATTCCGCCACCAACTATAAAACCACTTAATGCTCTTTCTGTACTTATTACAATATTATCTAATAACTCACCACTTTTAGCTAACTGAACAAAACTATCAAAAACCTTGCTGGGTTTGGGGAATATTTTTGAAGAAATATCCCCATCACCTGTGAATACTATCCATGCCAGTAATATTAAAATAGGTATTATCCAAGGAACTATCTTACCTATCCAATAACTTCTTTCTTTAAAATTCACATTAATCATCTCCAATTAATAATTTATCTGATGTCTAGCCACTGTAACACTCCTACTTATTTAAGTGGGAGATAACAGTAACACGACCCTAGATAAGTTCAACTAAGATTCAGCTGAGGCTGAATCAAGTTTCACTTTATTTAGAAAATTTCTTTATTTCATCATCAAAGGCATTACTCCAAAATGAGCTGACATCAACCTTATTTTTTAATAATCCAACCTTAGTAAATATATCAGCAATATCTTGCTCAGATGAAATCGCTTCTTTAGAAGTTGCTACAATTTTACTAGGTCTTTGTTCTTCTCCTTCTTTTAAGGTTGCAAGAGCTTGTTCTACTGGTTGTTTAGTATTATCAGCAGTTATTTTAGCCCATTTATCCTTATTATTTCTACTCCATTCATAAAACTTGTTATATCTTTCAAGATAATCTACAATAGCTGCATGTTTACCTGGATCTGCAATTGCATCAGGAGTTGCTTGAATAGGGAAATTTCCTGATAAAATATCTTTAGCGCTAGCAAGAGTTGTGGCTCCCTTTTGTTTTGCTGAAATAATTGCATTACCATAGCTTGCTAAAGCATCAACCTTTCCACCTATAAGTGCTGTTAATCCATCTGAAGTAGATAATTTTACTGGTGTAATATCACTCCATGATAAACCACCTTTTTCCAGCATTTTCAATAAGAAATAATGAGCTGTTGTACTATCAACATAAGCTACTTGCTTTCCTTTTAAATCAGCAATATTTTTTATTGGTGAATCCTTTGGTACTACTAATTCCTGCTGAAGTGTTGTTCCTTGTTGCACACCAATTATTTTGAAATTCCCTCCATTTTGTGCTTGTGAAGCAAAAATTGGTGGAATTTCACTTGTAAGTGCTAAATCTAAATGATTTGCTGCCATAGCTTCTAACTGTAAATTACCTCCTTGAAAATTAACATATTCCACTTTATATGGTGTATTATCAAGTCCTGCTTCTTTAAATCCAACTTCCTTACTCTTCCATCCAGTTTCTCCAATTACAAGTTTAACCTTGCTTAGATCTACTTTTGTTGAAGCATCTGCAGTTTTGGCTGATGTATCAACAGTTTTTGTTGAAGTACTATTGCTGCCACAACCTACTAATAACGTTAGCGCTATTCCCACAATCGAAATAATTTTTAATATTTTCATTTTTTTAGCCCCCTAAATTAATTATTTTTCATATATGTTTAGTATGATTTACGACAAAACTTTTCTATACTACATTAAGACTATGTTGACCAAGTTCATTTGCCTTTTTTATTCCAGCTTCAATTAATTCATTACTAACTTTAAAACTTAACTTTTCTAAAGCTCCAGCAGGAAGTTCAACACCACTTGCAATTTTAGAAATATTATTATCTACATCTTCCTTTATTCCTAGTTGTTCTAATGTAACAGGAAGATTCAATGTATTTAAGAAATAAAAAAGTTTATCTATTTCCTGTTGCGGCTTGTCCTCTAATATAAACTGGACAATCAACCCAAAAATAACTTTTTCACCATGAAGACTTTTATGAGTATCTGGAATTGCTGTTAAGCTGTTATGTATAGCATGTGCTAATGCTGCTCTATACTTACCAGAGCTTATACTACCTACAAGACCAGCTAATACTATGATTGAGTTTACAACCTCAGTTACTGCTTCAGTTACTTTTTTATTTTTTGAATCTTCTGCTGCTCTAACTGCACTTCTTTCTAATATTTCTAATGCAAGTTTTGAGGTGTTTAACCCTATTTTTAAAGAAAAATCATCATAATCTTTTTCTGCATATGGCTCAAATTCATACCATTTTACAATAGTATCAGCTACTCCTGCATTTAGATATCTTACTGGTGATTCTGCAATTATTTTTGTGTCTGCTAATATAAGCTTCGGTGAGTTTTCCAATATTCTATACCCTGTTTCTTTACCAGTATCATCGTAAAGCACTGTTAACGCTGACCATGCAGCACAAGTTGCACCTATAGTAGGTACAGTAACAACTGGTAAATTAGTATTCTCACCCACTGATTTAATTGTGTCTAGTACACGTCCTCCACCTATACCAATAATAATATCAGCTTTAACCTCAATCGCTAATGAAGTAATTTCTTCAATTGCATTTAAAGTTGGATATCCTTTAAATATTTTTATTACATAACTTATATCTGAAATTTTAAGACTATTTAAAAACTCCTTTCCTACAGCTTCTAGTGCTGTTTTACCACCTACAATTAATGCATGTTTTCCTAGTTTCGTAATATATTCTCCTGCAGATTTTAATATATCAGGTTCATTTATATATTGGTTTGGTGCCTTTATAGTAATCATATTAACCCCTCTCTTTTCTCATGGATTTAACTAATGGATATTATCTTCTCAATATCTTTTATAAACTACTTAATACTTCTTTTAAGTTTTTTATAACTAATTGATTTTCTTCTGGCCTGCCTATTGATATTCTGATCCATGTAGGCATTCCAAATTCAAGTCCTGACCGCAATGAAATTCCTCTTTTAAGTATTTCATCGACAACAATGACACTATCCTTTTCTACATTGACCATTATGAAATTTGCTTCTGTAGGTATATATTCTAAATTTAATTCTCTAAAAGATTTATAGTAGAACTCTTTTCCTAAAATATTATTTTTAATAACAGAATCTTTAAAATCAATATCTTTTAAGCTTGCAAGAGCAGCTATCTGCGCTGTAGCATTAACATTTATAGGTAATCTTATTTTATTAATAAAATCAATAAATTCTGCATTAGCAATTCCATAACCAACTCTTAAAGATGCAAGTCCATATACTTTAGAAAAAGTTCTTAAAATAATTATATTAGAATACTTTTCTATCAAATCTACTGAATTGGGGTATTTATCACTCGTTACAAATTCATAGTAAGCTTCATCTAAAACAACAACTATTCTAGATGGTATCTCATCCAAAAACTTTTGTAATTGCTCGCTCTCAAAAAAAGTTCCAGTAGGATTATTAGGATTACAAAGCCAAATTACTTTTGTTTTATTTGTAATGTTTCTTTTTACCTCTTCTAAATCAACAGCATGATTTGTTAATGGAATACTTACTATTGAACCATCCATAGACAGAGTAACAACTTTATACCATCCGAATGATGGTTCCGATATAATTGATTCCTCTCCTGGATTAATGAATGCCTGCGCCACTAAAGACAATAATTCAAAAGAACCATTACCAAAAATCAATTTGTTTTCTTCAATATTATATAATTTGGATAATTCACCTCTAAGTTCCATGCAAAACCCATCCGGATACAGAAAAATGTTTTTAAAATTTTCTTGTATTGCAACTTTTACACTTGGAGAGCACCCCATTGTATTTTCATTGGCTGCTAATCTTATTATCTTATCCAGCCCTAATTCCTTTTCAATCTGTTGCAATGACTTTGCTGGCATATATGAAGCTATATTATCTAATACTTTTCTATGTCTTGCCACTGTCACTAAAATTCCTCCTCATTTTTATTAACTTTTAGTTACATAAACAATATTTACTACTAAACAAAAAGAGGGCATGCTTCTATTATGTTAGAAGTATGCCCTCTGGTTTTCCAGTCAGATCTACTTTAAGTATCATTTAATATATTAAACTATTCTTATAGATTTACTATGTTTTATACTTTACATCTTTTCTTAATATTTGTCAATAACTTTTATATAATTTATACACTTCAATATTTAAATTTCCTTGTTTCTTTCTTTTGACTCATTACAATCACTAGAACTTATTTCTTGTAGGTGCTTTTGTAGTAAATGTCATTCGTTCACCATTTGAACTAAAAACTTCAGCCTATCTCAATTACATTTTACACTTCATTATCTTTTCCTCCTCAATACATTCAAAAATATAACAAATGGAGGATATGCTTTTATCATATAAAAGCATATCCTCCATTAATACAGTCAGATATATTATTTTAACATTTTTCAAATATTTACTAATTAAATCTAGTAAGAACCACAGAATATATATCTTCTAAAAGCTTAAGGCCTCCTGCATATCCTACATATGAACTATTTATAACCAATCTTTCATTTATTGGCCATGAAATTGATAAATAATGTGCATTTGTTTCTTTTGCAATTTTCTTTTCCCAGGAGCTACCTAATATTAATGGATAACCGTGGTAGTCAGTATCTTTTATTTCTCCATGTATCTTATATCCATCACTTGAGAATTCTACCTCCGCTTCTATTCCATAATTTAATTCTTTAAAATATTCTTCTATTTGCTTTCTATATTTTAATGGTGCATCATCTGTTATATATTGTTTTGCTGGGAAAAGTCCAAAATCATTTACTAAGAATCTTGTTAAAGCAAGAGAATATTGTGAATCTGAAACTACCACAAATCTTTTTGCCATTACACGAGTTTCAAGAAACACATCTGCAAAACGTTCTATATAATAGTAATATTCTGATTCATGACTATCTATAATTTTTTCTACCTTTTCTTCATCTACACCTGCAAATTTTCCAACAGTACGTAAAAACTTGCTAGTTTCATTTGCGCCTATCGGAATAGTAGGATATTGAATATATGGTGTCCCAAATTTCTTTTCTAAAAGCTTAACATTTTCTAGCCCTAACCATGGAGATACTAAAAGATTAAACTCTGCTTCTGGTATCTTATTTAAATTTTTAATACCCCTATCATGTCCGAATATGGTATTAGGTATTAACCCAAGTTCTTCAACAAGCTTTTCTAATTCTCGTAAATTGCCTAACCAAAATGGATCATGTAATGGAACCCCTGCCCATATATTAACAAGGCCTTTTGTTTTTTTATCACTTGGTTTTAAATATTGATCAATAATCGCTTCAATTACCCAGTCATTTCCAACATAGTTATTCCCTTTAAATCCAGGTGTAGATGCATATATTACAGGTTTGCCTGCATCTTTGAACGAACGCACAACTTCTTCTGCATCATCACCTATAACTTCTGATGTACAACTTGTTAATACAACATATAATTCAGCATCTAGAACTTTAAGCGCATTTTCGATAGTTTCTTCAAGCCTTTTTTCACCACCAAAAACAACTTCTTTTTCACTTATATTTGTACAAGGAAAAATATTATGTGAAAAATGTCCTGAATTTCCTGCACCACCTCCAAGCTTTGCACCACATCCTGGACCTGAATGTAAAATCGGTATAGCTCCATCTATTGATTGTATTGTCTGCATAGCTGACAGTGCGCATTTATATCTTGGTTGATCTAATATCTTTGCCATTTTATTTTGCCTCCCCTTTAAAGAACGTTGCATTATCTTGCTTATACCACCACTCTGTATAAGGAAGTTTAACTCTAGCTGCTAAATTCTTCTCAAAACTTCTATTTCTTATTGTATCTAGTACTGTATATGCAAAATCAAGAGTTCCCTTATAACCAAAAATCATATATTCATCATTTACGCATAAAGCCGCTGATCCTTGTTTTATTGCCCATACAGTTGTTCCTGGATGACGTGAAAAATATATATCAGGTTTATAATGATTTAAAATATTTAGAATTTCAAAATTTTGTTGATCTGCTACACTAACTTTAAAATTATATGGTGAATTTTCTTCTAAATATTTGAGTGGTGCTGGCATTTCATCATTATCATGTTTTTTATCATGATGCCAAGATGCTGCCCAGACTACTTCCATGTCTAATTCTTGAAGAACACGAGATACCTCATATGTATATCCTGGACCCATTCCAAGTACAGCTCTTAATCCTTTTAGTTGTTTCTTAACCTCTTCTATTTTAGGTAAATATATTGCTCTCTCCTTTTCAATATAAGCTTCAACTTCTGACTCTTTTCCTATAGCAGTACCAATCCCTCTAAGCCAGGTCTCAAAACCAGCAACACCTAAAGGATTTATTGTTTTTACAAAAGGTACACCATATTTTTCTTCTAAACCATTTCCTAAATAAGTTCCGAGTACTCCACATATACTTACTGTTGCAAGAGATTCTGATAAATGTGAAAGTTCTTCAACCGTTGCATTTTGATAAAAGAAAAATGGCTCAACTCCGAAATTTGCAAATATTTCAGTTATTTCTTTTCTAGCACTTTCATAAAAGTTTTTAAAATTAATTTTATTATTTTTTTCTTTTGGTGGTTTTACTATACTACTAAGTACAGCATGATCTGAAGCATCAAACCCCGTTGCCCATATTCTTGATCTAAATCCCTCACAATGGACAGCTACAACAGGAATTCCCTCTGGTATTTCGTTTTTTACATCTTCTACTACACTATCGACATCTTCACCTATAATACCCGATACACAAGATGTTCCTATAAAAATACCTTTTGGTTTATATCTATCATAAGTTTCTAATATTATTTCTTTAAGGCTACCAGTAGCACCAAATACAGTATCATTTTCATCCATATCTGTTCCTACAAATACCGTTGCATTTGCAATTCCTCTTTTAGTAGCTAATTGATCATTATTAACGGTAACACCAGAAGCCATTGCTGTACAGCCCGATGGTGCATGATTTATTATTGCTATATCTCTTATTCCTGCTAGTTGACCCAATGCACACCCAGCATTACATGTACTTGATTGACTAAAGCATCTCTCTTTATTTTTTAATGTTCCACATTTTGATTTTTCAACAATGTCATGAAGATCACCACTGTATCCTGTAATAGAACCTAAACGATCTTCTCTTGTTCCTACTGCAGATATTTTTAAATTTATAGCCACTATAATTCCTCCTACTTTAATTATTATATTCCATTATAAATTTTCAAATTGTTCTTTAGGATCCTGTGTATAATCAGCTAATTTTATAGCTTTTCCCTTAACAACATAAATTGCTGATTTTTCAAATTCTCCATTTTCTACTTTTTCTTTTATTACAGCATAACGGACACTTATTGCCTCAATAGCTTTCTCTAATTCATCTTTTTCAGTTACTTCTGATGCATCACCAATTATTGAAACACTTTTAAAGCTTTCATAAGGTTGCCCTTCTTTTTCAAAATAAAAAGTTACTGTTGGATTTGAATTTATATGCTTAACTTTTTGAGCTTCTTTTCCTGTTACAAAATATATATTTGCCCCTTCATTTGAAAATGCTCCAATGGTTCTAACAAAAGGTACTTTATTTTCATCTACTGTTATTAATAATCCTAATTTTGATTCTTCTAAATATTTTATTGATTTTTCAATTACTTCACTCATATTTATCCCTCTTTCACATTAAATTTTAATTTATTATGCCTAAACTAATTATTATCATATAAATCTTCCAGGAATGTTAAACATCCTCTATATCCAGCATACCCCTTATTAAGAATAAGTGATTCTGTTGATGGATTAGAAACTACAATTGTAACAATATCAAGTTCACTTCCTATTTCCCTTTCAAAGCTACTTCCTAAAATTAATGTTACTTCATCTTGTGCTTCTCTTATAATTTCACTTATTTTCCATTTATCATTTTCAAAAATTATTTCAGGTTTTCTTGCATATTCTAAATTGCTTAACTCATTTTTGATTTCTTCTTTATCTTCTTTTGGTACATCCTCTGTAATTATTGAAATTAAAGGAATTTGTCCATAATCGTTAACCAAAAATCTATTTAACCCTAACACTGTATTTGAGTCACCTACAATTATAAAACGATATGTCTTTATCATTGCATTAATGTACTCATAATAACTGTAAACATAGTCCTCTTCCTCTTTAATTACACTTTCAATAAGTTCTTCATCTATTGAAATATGTTTTGCTAATCTTCTTATAAAATCTGATGTAGCTGTAGGACCAATTGGAATCCCTTCATATCTAAACGTATTTATACCAAACTGATTTTTATAAATATCTGATAATTCCTTCAAAAGCCATGGAGAAAATACTATATTTAATGTTGCTTTTGAAGATGCTTTTATATTTTCTATACCTTGATTTTCAGTAAAAAATGTATTTACTTTTAATCCAAGTTTTTTTAGTATTCTTGTAATCTCTTCAAGATTCCCTTTCCAGGTTATATCCTGTGTTGGAACTATACCAAAAATATTTACTGTTTTTGCTTCTTTTTCAGTACTCTCCTTAGTAAATTGCTTTACTATTTCTGTTAAAGAAACTTCATATCCAAAATAAGAATCACCTTTAAATCCCGATGTTTCAATATAAGCAATTGGAATATCTTTTGTTTTAAATTCTTCAACTAAATTTTCTACATCATCGCCTATAATCCCTGAAGTACAGCCTGTAAGAACTGCATATAAGTCTCCTTCCATTACCTCTAAGGTTCCTTCTATTGTTTCCCTTAGCCTATTAATTCCACCAAAAACAACTTCTTTTTCAAACATATTAGAACTTGGACATCCAGTTCCTCCTCCAACATATCCTGATTTCACACCTATTGAAGCCTGAAGTCCGCATCCTGGACCTGCATGAAGAATAGGTATTGTTTTACCTAATGCTGAAAAAACGCCTATGGCACCATTTAGTGCACATAAAGATCTTGGATTCTCTACATAATTTTTCATTAGTTTACACACCTTCCTTCAAATACTTAAATGCATTTTCTTCATACCAAGAATCCTTGTATGGAAGTTTTTTATGTTCTGAAAGCTTAACATTAAAGCTTGGATTTTCAATTGAATTTTCAATTTTTCTTCCTAAATATATAAGACCATTGTAACCAAAGGTTGGTCTCTTAGATTCTAGAATGTGTGTTGATGGAATTCCAAGTTTTGATACCCAATTAGACATTCCAAGAAAAAAGTCAGGTTTTAATTTGTTAACGAGATTAACCTGCTCAAAAGGTTGCATATTAGCTATATCAATAATAAAATCTCCTCCATGAATTTTTTCTAATTCATCAAAGCTTTCTATAAAAGCTTCCTCATAGGTAGGAGTTTGTATACCAACAAGTTTCATTCCAAAGTCCTCTATTAGACTTGCTGCTGCAATACCTCTTCCGGTTCCTGCACATATAAATACTTTTTTACCTTCAGTTAGCTTTCGTATTTTAGTGATTTCTGGAAGAACTTTTTTATGTTGCTCTTCTATATATTTGAGAGCAATGTCTTCTTTCCCAACTAATTTTGCTACAGATAAAAACCATTCATCGGTGCTTCTTATTCCTATTGGCATTCCTGTTATTGAGTAAGGAATATCATATTCATTTTTTAAATACTCCATAAATTCATCAGCGAATACCTGGCATATGGCTACAGAATATTCTGCTTTTACTATTTTTCTAAGTTTTTCAACACTTGAGTAAAAAGGAATATAATTTACATGTAGTCCCAATACATCTAATAATCTTTCTATTTCAAGCTGATCCTCATATCCTATAGATGTAGTTGCAAAAACATTTATTAAACCTTTTTCTTTTTCTTGTTTATCATCTTTCAATACATATTTTATTATTGAATTAAAAACTGTATCAAAGCCTGTTGCAGGAACTTTTGATTTAAATCCTTCGCAATGTATTGGTACTACAATAGCATCTATTTTATTTTCTAAATTTATTGCTACTGAATCAATATCATCACCAATTATTCCTGATGCACATGAAGCAAATATAAATATTATATTGGGATTATATCTTGAATTTAAATCAAGAACTGCTTTCGTTAGCTTTTCTTCACCTCCAAAAACAATATCTTTTTCATCTAAACTAGTGACAATATACCTAGCGTTTCTAATATTTTGAATACCCCGATGATATTGACCTACTTTAAATCCATCATTCATAAATGATACACATCCTACGCAACCATTTGGAGAATGTACTACAAACGCTGCATCCTCCATGGATATCAATGCTTGAATACTATTTATCTCTTGACATTGAGTAGTTTGTGCAAAACTTCTTTCAGCATTTTTTAAACATCTTTTCTTAAAACGTCCTGAAAGGTTACTACTACAGGCTCCACCTCCAGTAAGCGCATATTTTCGCTCTTCCCTATTTCTTTCAATTATTTTAGCCATTTTATCACTCCTAA
>Ga0302173_10001474_pt1 | contig 11768 bp, 11 predicted proteins | sample I_Fen_N3_1_FD_198785 | JGI IMG/M metagenome (GOLD analysis project Ga0302173, IMG submission 198785) | Peat permafrost microbial communities from Stordalen Mire near Abisko, Sweden - I_Fen_N3_1 | ecosystem: Environmental > Terrestrial > Soil > Wetlands > Permafrost | place: Sweden: Abisko... | reverse complement strand
CTGATCATTATTTTGTGATCGAAGCATCTAATACCAATACTTTAGAATTAAGCTGTCTTTTTGCTTTAGCCAATAAAAAAATATCCAATTCTTCTTTCGCAGAGATTCAAAATAGTAGCATAAAAGGCTGGGAACAATTCTGGAAAAGTGGCGCTGTTGTAGATTTTTCAGGCAGTACAGATCCGCGTGCCAAAGAGTTGGAACGAAGAGTAATCCTTTCGCAATATTTGACCAAAGTGCAATGTACAGGAAAAGTGCCGCCTCAGGAAACGGGTTTAACTTATAATAGTTGGTACGGAAAACCGCATTTGGAAATGCATTGGTGGCACGGTGTTCACTTTGCACTTTGGAACAGACCTGAGTTACTAGAGAAAAGTTTGCCGTGGTACCAGAAAGTTTTTGATAAAGCCAAAAACATTGCCAAAAGACAAGGTTTCGAGGGCGCCAGATGGCAAAAAATGGTAGATGCAGATGGTAACGAAAGTCCTTCTTCTGTAGGCTCATTCTTGATTTGGCAGCAGCCTCATTTTATCACTTATGCTGAATTGATTTACCGCGCCAAACCCACCACAGCAACATTAAATTTATATAGCGAACGTGTTTTTGCAACGGCTGATTTCATGGCTTCGTTTGCCAACTACGACAGTAAAACAGATCGTTATGTTTTAGGACCAGGTGTTATTCCGGCTCAGGAACGTTTTAAAGCAATGGAAACTTTCAACCCAACTTATGAATTAGCCTATTGGAACTGGGCTTTGAAAACAGCTATTGCCTGGAAGAAAAAACTAAACCAACCAGTACCTGAAAAATGGGAAAACGTTTTGGCAAAATTATCTCCCTTACCAGTTGCAGATCAGGTATATCTGGCAACAGAAAGCGCCAAAGATTCCTATACTAATCCGGAATTCAAAACCGATCATCCATCGGTATTAGCAACTTTTGGGATGCTGCCGGAAACGTCGCTTTTAGATAAAAAAATTATGAAAAATACTTTTGATCTGGTTTGGAAAACATGGACATGGGATAAAACCTGGGGATGGGATTTTCCAATGACAGCCATGTCGGCAGCACGTTTGCAAATGCCCGAAAAAGCAGTTGATGCCTTGTTTATGAATGTAACGACAAATACGTATTTAAAAAACGGACACAATTATCAGGCAGAAAGATTAACGCTTTACCTTCCCGGAAACGGAGGATTGTTAACCGCTGTTGCCATGATGTGCGCCGGTTGGAACGGAAGCACAGAACAAAATCCAGGTTTTCCAAAAGACGGAACCTGGAAAATACAAAGTGAAGGATTTAAAAAGATGTTTTAATTTTTTTAGAGTTACTAAGTTGCTAAGACTCTGAGTTGCTAAGTTTTTATTATGGTTTAATTTGGCATTTCGATTTCTATGATAAAAATATTTTTTTTCAGGAGCTAATCCCGCTATCCGTTGCAATCCTTTGTGGCGAAACCCGCCACAAAAGGATTTCCACTTCTATCTGGGCTAGGGCATTCGTTTTCATAACAATATTTTTGTCTAGTTTGTATGAAATGACAAATTTGATTTTAAAAACTTTGCGAGAGATAAAAAAAAACAGTGTAAACCAACCAAAACCCGCCTAATCCGTGGGCAATAGATAATTATAAACTAACCAATTATGAAGCGTAAAATTTTACTATTATTTCTTTTATCAAGCTTGTTTTCATTCGCTCAAAGGCAAATGGAAGATTTAGATCGTGGTGTAATTGCAATAAAAGACAAAGGTCAGTTTTTTATTGGATGGCGAGTTTTAGGAACGGATTCTGATAATTTGGCGTTTAATTTATACCGAAAAAGTGGTACTAAGAAAGCCATCAAATTAAACGAAAAACCCATTTTGGGCGCAACCAATTTTGTAGACACCAAAGCCAGTAGTCAGCAGGAAAATACCTGGTTTGTAAAAACAGTTCTTAAAGGAAAAGAAACCGATGCAAAAGGAAGTTTTACCATTCCCGCCCAAAGTCCCGACAAAGACTATTTATCAATAAAATTAAAACCAGTTGAAGGATATATACCCAATGATCTTTCGGTTGGCGATTTAGACGGAGACGGAAGATACGATCTGATTGTGCACATGACTGGAAAGGCGCATGATAACTCGCATGCCGGAATTACAGATCCGCCTATATTTCAGGCGTATACTTTAGATGGTAAATTTTTATGGCAGATAAACCTGGGAAAAAACATTCGCGAAGGGGCTCATTATACACAATTTATGGTGTACGATTTAGACGGTGATGGCATCTCTGAATTTGTATGTAAAACTGCCGATGGTACAACAGACAGTGAGAATAATGTCGTGGGCGATGCTTCAAAAGACTGGGTAGAGAGAGATCCCAATTCTCCTATTTTAGGAAAAATTCTAAAAGGTCCTGAATACCTTTCGGTTTTTGACGGAAGAACCGGAAAACTAATTACTACCGTTGATTATATTCCGGAGCGTGGTGATCTTGCCGGTTGGGGCGGACATGGCGGCAGCGGAGGAAATGATACTAAAGGAAACAGAATTGATCGTTTTACAGCTTGCATTGCTTATCTGGATGGCGTTCATCCAAGTGTGGTAATGTGCCGTGGTTATTACGGAAGAACCGTTTTGGCAGCTTGGGATTTTAAAGATAAAAAACTGAGCTCGAGATGGATTTTTGATAGTAAAGATGCCGAGAATCCATATTCGGGAATGGGAAACCATGGTCTAACGGTTGCAGATGTGGATAACGACGGAAAAGACGAAATCATCTACGGCTCAATGTGCGTGGATGATGACGGAAAAGGTCTTTATACAACTGGTTTTAGACACGGAGATGCTTTGCATGTTTCGGATCTTGATCTTGATGTTCCTGGATTGGAAGTTTTTGGAATTCATGAAATAGAAAACGGAACTACAGGCCCGGGTGTAACATTGTTTTCTGCCGCTGACGGCAAAGTTTTGTTTACCGGTTCTATCAACGAAGATGTAGGGCGCGGGGTTGCGGATAATATCGATCCAACCCGAAAAGGCGCGCAATGCTGGTGGTCAGGATCTCCTTTTTTACATGACATGAAAGGAAACGAAATAGGAAAAGCACCAGGTTCTATTAATTTTTTAATTTATTGGGATGCAGATTCGTCAAGAGAACTTTTAAATTCTAATTACATTGATAAATACAACGCAGGGAGATTATTTACCGCAAGCGGAGCCGTATCAAATAATGGCACAAAATCAACACCGGCGCTTTCTGCAGATATTCTGGGAGACTGGAGGGAAGAGTTAATCCTAAGATCTGAAGATAATACCCAATTGAGAATTTATTCGACTAGAATTCCAACTGAAATAAGGCAATATACACTCATGCACGATCCGCAATACAGGCTGAGCGTAGCATGGCAAAATGTGGGATACAATCAGCCACCACACACTAGTTTTTATATGGGAACAGGTATGAAACCTGCACCAAAACCCAATATAGTACTGGTTAAATTTAAAGATAATTAAAGCGTAATTTTTAATATTATTAATTTATTTAAACGATAATTTTAACATTTAAAGCACATCAGTATAAATATTTTAGAAATTAGATTTTGTGTTTTATTAAAATGCAAAATCTAATTTTTTTATTGTCTGTTGTAAGAAAAATTAAATATATTTGAACAAAATTGTTAAAGAAGCTTTCAGTAAATGGCTTTTTTGGGTGTATTAACACATCACTTTTTTGTGTTATCAATTAAATAGTAATCCAAAATAAACCAAAATTAAACTGAGGCGATAAAATTATGACCTACATCAAGAAACTTTTCTTAACAACGATTATTACTTTCTGCTCTTACAATTTGACTTTAGCTAAAGCAAGAATACCAATTGGTAAAATTGACAAATTAGAGATTGTTTCAGATTTACCCAATACAGACGAATACCTCTCAAAAGAAGAATCAAATACACATTTAGATCTTGCCCGATTACATCAGCAATATAGTATCGCATGGATACCGGTTTGGATTACCCAGGAGCCAAAGTTGGTATTAACAAAAGTGGATTCTGACAAATATTATGAACTCTCGAATGAAGAGCTTGAAAAAATAATCAGTGCCAATAAATTAGACAAAGATCAATTACTGAAATTAGGATTTTATACGCAATATGGCGGGAAAATAATTCTGTTTTTACTGGTATGTTTAATTCTGTATGGCCTTTTTGGAAAAGACAAAAAGAAAGACGTGAAACCAATTAACCTTTAATAAATAATTAGATTATGAATCCACTTTTTTTAATTCCCGTTGTATTAGTAATTGCCGGTATCATTTTTATGGTAATCATGAATAAAAAACATGCAGCCGCAAAAACAGAAATTGACTTAGATCTTGAAAGAACCAAATACGATCTTCATAAAGAAGAAGTTTTAAAACAAGATTTTCTACAATTAAAACAATGGATGAAAGGAAAATCAATAGATGCTTACACCTCTGGATCTGTTCCTCAGACCAAGGCCAATAAAGTTCAGGAAGTAGTAAGCGACGGATTAAAAAACGTGGCACTTTCTGCTGTAGGTGTAAAGCTTCAACGTGTAGAAACCGAATGTTTCTGGGTATTGAGCGGTAATGATTTACACTTTTTTAGCACTGATGCTGTAGGAGAACTAGACGAGCATGTTATTTTTGATAATTTCCGTATTGAAGATGCAAAATTGGAATATGGCGGTATTTTAAAATCGCAATTGGGCTTGTACTCTAAATCATCTGAGGAGTATTTACCAAAAACACATATTATTACATTTAATATAGAAGGAAGTCCCTTAGCACTTGAAATTCACGACAGATTGCACTATGTACCGGATCCAACAGATCTTTTAAACTTGAACAAACAATTACTAACAAGAGCAAAATATCAGGTAGTAGGAGAGAACTTTGTAAAAGTATTGCAAAATAAGTTTCCAAATCTACAATTAGCATAATAGCAAATGAATTTATTTTCAAAGATTTTCAATGCGTTTAAAAGCATTCGATTAAACGATAAAAATAGTGTAGTTGGTCAGCCGTTAGACTATTTGTTAGTCAGTTCGATGTATGCCGAACAGCAATCTGCCTATCTGAATTCGTATGAAACAGGCCTTAGTAAATCGACAATAAAGACCCTTTTAGAAGGTTATTGGAGCATATATAACAAAGAGGCTGCAGCAGAAATACTTTTGGATCTGCAGGAAAGAAATCAGGATCAATACATAGATGTCGTTTATGATGCTTTTGAAAATAAAGATAACTATGTTACGATTTTAAAATCGAATTTGCCTGCTGAAGAAGAAATTTTTAGCAAGTATTTAGATGTATATCGTAATTTAAACAATGTGGTGCCTGAGCTTATAGAGCAAAATGTTATTAAAGATTTTTCGCAAATAAAAAAGATCAAAGACTCTGCGTGGAATTACGGCAGAGGAGCATTTTTGTCACGTTGTTGCTATGAGGCAGGATATCTTTCTGAATTAAAAATGAAAGAATATCTTAGAAAATCATTTACAGATTTAAAAAAATATTGTAGTACATGGCAGGAATACACCATTAGTTACATCTTTGGAAGAGCACTGTGGGGAGGCCCAAACAATAGCGGAATGATTCAAATTGCAGATGATCTGCTTCATAATGCAAAAAGCCCACTCAAAGATAAAAAGTATCTGTAAAGAACATCAAGCAAATTCGTTTTACTCTTTAAGGAAAAAATTGAAAATGCAAAAATAACAAAGTCGCAAAGTATATCGTTTACACGAATAACTTTGCGACTTTATTTTTCCTGTTATATTAGTTTATCCTGTTTCTTTGCTCATCATTCCCAAAGTTTCTTTCTTTAGATTTCATGTTTTGATTTCCAAATTTATAACTCAGTGAAATTCTGAAACCTCTGGTATCACTATAGCTATTTACGTTAGTTTTAATTCCGTTAGAGCTATAACTAATTAATGGTTTTTGTGCATTCAGTAAATCTTCTCCAAGAAGGGTAATAGACAGGTTTTTCTTCAATGTCAATAATTTAACTGAGATATCTAAAATGTTCAAAGTTGAAATATTAAAAATTTGATAACGCCCCGCAAGCTGCAGGCCATAATTCAGCCCAATAAATAAGGTTTTGTTTTGGTTGATTGTAAAATCATTGTTGCTGTAAATATATCCGTTATAGCCGTCAATAGAAGCTATAAAATCTGTTTTTGATTTTACATTTTGATAATTAAGATTAAATCCCGTAAAACTATTCCACCACGACCATTTATTGAAATTGTAAGAAGTCGAAAGACCAATTTGATGCGTGTTAGCATAATTTATAGGCGTACTTCTGGTAATGTTTGTATCAGGATCTATGATAGATAATTCCTGTCCGAAATCTGAAACCTGAGAAAAATAAACCGAATTCACCCATTTTTGATTTCGGATAAAGGAAAATTCAAAATTATCAATAAGTGAAGGTTTCAAATACGGATTTCCTTCAGAATAATAAAAAGGACTTGTTCTAATTACAAAAGGATTTAGATAGTCAAAATCAGGTCGTCGTATTCTTCGGCTGTAATTTAATGAGAAAGAATTGTTTTCATTAGGAACATAGGTAACATAAGCCGTTGGAAATAACTTCATGTAATTATTGGTATTGGTTTGATTTAGATTTTCAGAATAACCTTTGGTTTGTGTCGCTTCAGCTCGCAAACCAATTTGCGTTTCCCATTTGGCATTTATTTTTTTACTTGCCGAAAAATACAACGCCTGATTGTATTCTTTATAATTAAAAACATTCGACTGATTGGTATTGAAAACCGGGATTCCTGTTTCGTTGTCGTATACAACCAGATTATTATGAAAAGCTTTTGCTCCAAAAGTGATGTTAGCCCATTCATAAGGTAGCATAACATCAATATTGGCCGAGTAATTTTTGATGGTATTCATGTTAGAATTGGTAGAAGAAAAGAAACTGTTAGGAATATTATTTTTATTAGCGTCTAATTCATTTCCTGAAAAGAAACGATAATCATTTTTGTTGTAATCAAAATAATCCAAATCAACAGCAATGTTTTTTCCTAAAGTGTCTATTACGAGAGTATTATGAAAATTAACAGCATTCATTTTCGGATTATTTTCGGCATTAACATTCGAAGCAATATAAGAATCCGCCATTCCGTTATCATTATTGTATCGGGTAGTAAACGGGTTATTGGATGCTGTTTTATCTGTAAAACTTCCCAGGTATTTAACGCCGGTACTCCATTTATTGGTTAGTTTATAATCAAAGCCCAAACCTACACTCAATACATCGGCAGTCGATTTGCTTTTTACTTCCTGTTTCCAGGTTTCATCTTTATAAAAAATATTGCTCTGAGAAGTGGTTAATAATGTTTGTTTCCCTTTACTAACAGAAGCCTCAACAGAAAGATTATCATGATTATAGGTAAGTAATCCGTTTACGTTTCCTCCTGCGTATGTTTTTTGCGTGTAAAAAGTTCCAATATTGGCATTCCAGGAATTTGCTTTTGCCGTTTTTAATTTAATATTAATAAGTCCGCTGTTACCCTCTGCGTCATATTTTGCCGGAGGAGTTGTAATCACTTCGATACTTTTGATATTATCTGACGGAATTGATTTCAGAAAGGCAGCGAGATCCTCATGCGGCATTCTTTGCAAACGATCATCAATCATAACCAGAATTTCACCTTTGCCCACAATGGAAATAATTTCATTCTGAACCCTTACAGTTGGCGTAGCTTTTAGAGCATCCAAAGCCGTTCCGCCGGTTGCCGTTACCGAATTCTCGACATTAAAAACAAGTCGGTCCACCTTTTGTTCAATGAGTTTTTTTCTTGTTTTTAAAGTCACGCCTTCAAGTTGTACCGATTCTTTAATTTCAATTGTTCCAAGATCCATGTTTTGGTTCATTGTAATTTCTTTGTTGAGATATTCCGTGCCAAATTGTTCCAGTATCAAACGATAATTTCCTTTTTCGGCTTTTATAGAAAAACTTCCCAAACTATCCGTTGTTGCCTGTGCAATTATTTTTTTCTGATTGTCCAGTAAACTGCTGATTACAAATTCGACAGCTTGTTTGTTTTGACTGTTAACTTTTCCTTTAAGTTCGTATTGCTGAGCAAAACAATAGGTTTGATATAAAAGGACAAGTAGTAAAAGGCTAATTTTTTTCATGGTTTTTGATTTAATTACAGTGCAAAACTGTGCTGAAAAAACGCCGAAAACTACTTTTATCGACAAACCCCCATGATTAATCTACAAACCCGTCTTTACACTTTTTTATGAATGTATATCTTTGAAAAAAAATACAAAAACATGTATAAAGGAACATTATCAAAAAGGGTAGAAGTACTCATTCATATTATATACTGGCTTTTGATGGGGTATTTTACATTTGTCAAAAATCTCGTTTTAGCCAAAAACTATATGCCGGATTTATTTCTCTCTACTTATATGATCGTATTTGTAATGACCTTTTACTTTCATTATTTTGTTGTAATGAAACTGGTTTTCAAATCCTTTCAATGGAAACGTTTTTTTTTAGGAGTATTAGTCTCTTATTTCTTTTTTACTTTTTTAAGATGGCTTTTTGAACAAGTAATAACCAAAATCCTATTTAATAAAATAAATTATGTAAATCCAACTTTCTTTGGTTATATGGAGGATAATCTGCATTACAGCAGCATGTCTATTATTTTGAGTTCGCTGCTTTGGTTTGTAATTTATTTTATTCGTTTGCTTGAATACAATCAGATTATTTTAGAAGAAAATAAGAATACCGAAATCAAGTTTCTCAAAGCACAGATTAATCCGCATTTTATTTTCAATACATTAAATAACATCTATTCGATGGTTTATTTTCAGTCGGATAAATCTTTAACAGCAATTGAAAAGTTAAGTCAGATCATGCGTTTCACCACTTACGAATCTCAAAAAGAAAAGATTAAACTAACAGATGAAATCGATTATATAAAAGCCTATATCGAACTCGAACAATTAAGACATCAGGAAAGTACTTATATTGATTTTAAAGTGGAAACAGAAAATATTTCCGAAGAAATTCCGCCTTATATTTTATCGCCATTAGTCGAAAATGCTTTAAAACATGGTGTAACCTCTAATGTAAAACCCATAGTAATTGATTTAAGTTTAGAAGATAAAAAACTTAATTTTAAGGTTATAAATGACATCACTGTACAAAAGAAAGATAAACTGGGAGGCATTGGACTGGATAATTTAAAGAAGAGATTAGAAATTCATTATCCGCAAAAACATCAAATAAAATTAACGAATCAAAATAATCAGTTTACGGCTGAACTTGAAATAGATTTAAAATGAAAAAAATAAATTGTATCATATTAGATGATGAACCATTTGCTGTAAAACTAATGGCAGATTATGCATCAAAAGTGCCAAGACTGAATGTTTTATACGCAGATTCAGATGTTTTTAAAGCAATAGAAATTCTAAACACCGAAGCAGTTGATTTGGTTTTTATTGACATTCAAATGCCGCAATTAACAGGAATTGAGCTAATGCAAATGTTCAATCAAAAACATAATTTCATTATTACATCCGCTTATCCTGATTATGCCTTAGATGTTTTTCAGTTTCATGTTATTGATTATTTGCTCAAACCAATCGTTTTTAATCGTTTCTATCAAAGCGTTGAGAAATTTATCCGTTGGCAGGAAACCTTTCAAAATCATCAAACCGAAGATTTTCTATTTGTAAAAGCCGACAGAAAACATCACAAAATTGCAACAGAAAATATTCTTTATATCGAAGGACTAAAAGACTATATCCGAATTCATACAAAAGGCGAAAAAGTGATGGTTTTAGAAAACATGAAAGACATACTGGAGAAACTTCCTATCAACCAATTTGTGCGCATTCATCGTTCGTATATAATTCCAAAAAATAAAATAAAAATTATCGAAGGGAATCAAATACAATTAACCAGCGGCGAACATCTTCCTATTGGGGAAACTTATAGAAAGCTGGTTAGTGACTGGTTGAGTTAATTAATTATATTTATTGAAAAAAAACTTTGGAGGAATTTGAATTTATTTTTCAAGATGTATATTTATATGAATTTACATCTTAACATTTTGATAAATAATATATATGGAATTAATTAAAGAAAATTATCTGCCATTTTTAATGGAGTTAATAATTTTATTAGTCATATATTTTATTTTAGTATATTTATTTAAACGTTTTAACTATAAAATAAGCAAAGAAAAAATAGCTTCATTAGTGTTACTTCTCTTAGTTTTTTATTATGTTTTGTCTATTTTACTAGGGGTATTTTTCAAAATTGATATTTAAAAAAGTGTAGTTACTCTTTGTGAAGTTCTAATGTTTATAAAGGTATATTGAACAACAAAAAAGTAAGATTAATAAAAATATATGAAAAGAAAATTGCTTTTAAGTATTGCTCTAGGTCTAATAATTTTAGTAATAGCATTGAAATATTATACAGATTACATTTCTAATTCAGCGGTTAAAGATTATGAAAAAAAGTATGTTGCTGAATTCAATGACACTCACTTAGCTGATATAGAAAGTAAAAATAATTTAATTCCAAAAATTAAAGAAAGGTTAATCAATAAATTTGATAAAGAACTTTACGATAGTATAATAAAAGTTGGCTCTTATCAAAATTCATTAATATATTCTATAATAGTCTCAAATAAATGGGATTACTCAGAAGCATCATTAAATGTTTTTATGGGATTAAAAGGACTAAATAAAGAAAATTCATCTACAGATTTACCTCAAATTGATTTCTTAGATGAAGAAACCAGACAGATGGCTTTACATTATTTAGAAAAAGCTTCTAATAAAGAAAACCCGAACGCAAAATATATTCTTGGGAAATATTATTTACAAGGCAAGTATGTACCTAAAAATGTCACATTAGGAAATTCTCTTTTACAAGAAGCGAAAAAATTAAGTGGTGGAATTTTAGAATAAAAGAGTGTATAATTAAAATAATCTACGATAGCGAGAATTTTGCTTTAATTCAATAAAATAGAATATTTCTTAAAGTCAAATTAAAATAGAAATTTTTAGAAGAAGGTACTATCAAAATGTTATTGTGAGTAGGGAGAAATTAGAAACCTAAAAATATATAATTATGAAATTTCCAGCTTTAAAAGAAAATGAATTTACTGTTTTAATGGCAGATTGTGAAACAGGTATTGTTTTAGATGTAAATTTTAATAGATATCAATATAATCGTACAAATCAAAATGTCTATTCTGTTTTTGCAGATATCGAGCAGGCTAAGGAATTTATTAATAGGGTCTCTGAAAAACATGATAAAATAGAATTTACGCTCTATTAATTCAAATCAAGAAGTTTATGAATTTATTATAGCTAAATTCATGCGATATTATTTAGTTTAAACCATTTATTCGAAAACCCACGTTCCTCGAAGAATTCCTTATAAAAACCTACGCAAATGTCTCTGACTTTGCTCAATTTTTTTTATTCTAATAACCTTAAACCAAATAAAATTCGCCCATTTTTTTTAACAAAAAAAGCCCCAGATTTATCTAGAGCTTTCATTTATATAACCTTAATTCATAAAAAACTTAGCGCCTTAGCGTCTTCGCGGCAAAAAAAATTAAATCGAGTTTCGATCAATAAAATTAAAAGGCACTTTAACTTGTCCTTTTTCTTTATTTAAAATCATTCGGGCTGCAGTTTCTCCCATAACATTAAAATCAGTAGACATAACCGTTATCCCTAATAATTCCTTCAATG
>Ga0302173_10001473_pt1 | contig 11771 bp, 26 predicted proteins | sample I_Fen_N3_1_FD_198785 | JGI IMG/M metagenome (GOLD analysis project Ga0302173, IMG submission 198785) | Peat permafrost microbial communities from Stordalen Mire near Abisko, Sweden - I_Fen_N3_1 | ecosystem: Environmental > Terrestrial > Soil > Wetlands > Permafrost | place: Sweden: Abisko... | reverse complement strand
AGACACCTACCACAATAAACTTGGTCATTAAGTGAGTTATCTTTAATGCGGTTATGGTACCTATTTGCCCAGGGGAACAAATAATCACTACTCATTTCAGTTTCCTTTACAGGTTGCTGTTTGCACGTACTTCGTCAAAGGTTTGAGAGAACTTGATTTCACCATCTTCAAACCAATCAACAAGTGCTTCTTTCCAGTCAAAGCCCTTGTCAACCCAACGAGTAGGCTTAGTAACAGAAGATTCGTATTCACCACCGCACTGCCAAAGAGTGACTCGACCTTTCATCGAACGCTTACCGGAGTCAGTGACTGGGTCCTTAAACACATCGCGCCATACCAACTTACCAATAACATCTTCAGCATCACGATATTCACGAATTCCAACAGCAGAACATTTCATGGCCCACTTTTGAGTATCGCGGTTCAGTTGTTGTAGCAATCCACCACCCATACCGAAAGCAAAGTTATCAGCACTGTAACCGTGAAGATCAACCAACGTGCGGAGAATAGTTTCCAACGAAAGTGCATTGATACCGTCACCCCAAATAATGCGAACATTGTTGAGAACTTTGTATCCCTTAGCGTTCTTTGGTGCGCCGTAGAAATGTTCCAAAATTGTCAGCATTTTCGACAAGACTTCAACAGGATCACCAGAGTCAGGTCGGATAACAACTGTTGCACCACTGTCAATCACATCTTGCTTCAGCTCGGTTCCCCAAAGCTTACAAGCATTGTAGATATCGTAGGAGTCAGACACAACTGCCAGAACCTTACCATTGCCACCGAACTGTTTGATCATGTTGCGATAAGCTTCTACTTCGTTATCGCGACCCCAACTAGTAACGGTACTGTGCTCTGCTGCTGGAATACTGAATCCAGATACGTCAGCACCGTAGACATCCATAACATGAAGCACACCAGACATAGTATCTGTACCCATGAAGTTAACCAAATGGGCGGCTCCACCGATAGCTGCACTTTCTTCAGAGCTAACACCACGAGCACCAAAGTCATGAAGCTTGAAAGCAATAGTAGAAGGGTCACCAGATTTCTCCAAATATTCCAGCAAAAGCTGTTTAATGTTCCACGAAATCGTTCCTACAGTAGTTGGATACCAAATTGCCCTGAGAGCGGTTGTTTCGACCCAAGTCGTGAGCCAGAAACATTTCGGGTCAGTGTTCTCGATCGTGCAGAGAACATTTTTCGTAGGGATAATAAGCCCTTCTTGTGCAGCTTTGATACGAAGCGGGAGTTTCCCTTCGTGATTGTCAAGAATATATTGCCACCCTTCACGATTAAAAGGTTCGCCGTGCATAGCCCAGATTTTGTCAGCATAGTCGATTTGTTCCTGTGTGATTGGGGTTGCAAGATATTGGGACAATTTTTGCATGCCCAAAAATTCAGTTTCAGCATAGATACCACCACGTGCTTCAATATACGAGTAAACGTATTCAGTACAAGCGGGGTATTGTTTCCACATACTGACCTTGTACGAGTCAGTGTCCAACATAATGGATCGTAGTTTGTTTTGTTTTTGCATGATTAAAAAGCTCCTTTTTAAGTTAAAAATTTTGGTAAGATAATCTTACCGGCCGTTGTAGGCTTCGACGGATTCGATTTGATGAGCAAGTGATCCAAATGATCGAGATGTATCTTTAGGAGTAACCTGAACCGTGGCGTGCTGCAGTATCGGAGTGCCTGAGCCACGTTCGAAATAGTCTTCAGATTTCAATGTACAACTAAAGTATGTGCTTTTAACAGTTAGCCCCTGTGCAGCAAGATAAAAAGCAATAGCTTCTTCAATTTGTGTTGGTGTAAGTTCTACACTAATTTTGAGTGGCATATAATAAAACTCCTTTATTAATTTGACATATAGAATTATATCACAAATTCTAACCTAAAATCATTTTTAAATATCATTCCAAAGAGGAATTGTTTCATTCAGTTTACTTGGCTTAAGTGTTGCCAAATAATCAAGAGTATATTTGTGCCTAATTCCACGGTGACTCACCGAATATCCCGGAACAATTTTAACTCCATTAAACCAACCGCCATTTGAAAATTTCAAAGGTTTCAATTCACCAGTTACTTTAATTGAATAAAGTTTCTTTTCATTGAAGTGCCAAAAGTATCCAGGATACCTTGTAGAAATAAATCCTTCTGGTAATGAAATCATTTTGCCCATCCCATGTAGACTGGATTCAAGTGAGCAGGAATTGGTAGCACTTTACACATTGTTGAAATGATGTGGCTGTGATCATCAAAAAGCTGCATCGTATTCATGATGTCGTAGATGGGAAAGAATTTAGCCTTAAGTGTTTCAGATTTCGGAGATACACGGGGCAAACTTCCATCTGGTTCAGGTTTGATTTGAATATGAACAGCAAGAGTATTTCGAGGAATTCCCATACCACGATCAGGTGCATCAAACAATCGAGTTTCAACAATTGATCCTCGAAGAACTTTTTCTGGTACACGAATATTAATTTCTTCCAACAATTCACGGATTGCCGTATCAGTGTAGGTTTCATCGTTGTTTTTAAACCCACCTGGAAGAGCCCATGATCCTCGACCAGGAGTATTGGCACGCTGAACCAAAAGAATATGTCCAACACATTCAACGATTGCATCACCGCAACAAAAATTCAATGTCTCGGGATAAGGATAATTCCCAAAAACTTCCTTTTCTTTTTCGAAGTACTTGAAATCATCAATCACTGAAGGATCAAACTTACCCGGCATTTGTTCCAACCAGAGTTTACGCATCTCCGTTCCAGAGACATCATACAGTGAATCGAAACACTGACTATCAATTTGCGGTTTGAACCAATTGAGATAATCATTGCCTGGTTTTTCATGACCGAACATAATGATCTTGCTGTTTGGAATCGAATACATGTCAAGAATCATTGACACATCAGACATCCATTGCGAATTTGAATACTTGTAGTCATTGATCGGAACCACACGTACGCGAGTCACATCAACAAGTTCTGATTTGAAGTATTCTTCTAAATCATGTTTGCGTTCTTCGTATGTAAAGGGATTTTTGATTGTTCGAGCTGAATTAGCTGAACCGACAATAATGATCAGGCGATCACATTGACTGAGGGCTTGACGAATAAGTTGTCGATGGCCCATGTGAAGAGGTTGAAATCTTCCGATGAGGAAACCAGTTTTATGCATTTATAAACTCCTTATGTTGCATTGATTATTTATAGATGTCTATGAATCTATTGATTTTATTTATAGATATTATATCACAAAGTGTCAATCAAAATTGTCTTGGTGATTTAAAATCCTTAATAACATCACCCATTAATTTTGAGCAAATTGTTTCTGAAAGTTTTTCATAGATTTTTTCAAAAACCTCTTGTTCACTTAACATCGTGGTGTCAAGTGAGAATTCTACTTTTATCTTCTCACCATTTATAGATACCAAAATAGCAAAATTTTTCTTGAATGAATGCACTTCAAGCATTGTCCACAACATAGCAGAAACCAAATTGTTATCAAGCTTCTGTGCTTTAAGAATTTTGTCATTTGCAGCCTTCTCAAACTCAGCTAGCAACCTGACAGATTCATCAGTTGGTGCACGATGTTCTGTGATGTTGGTGAAATTTGTTTGAGGAGGGGTTCTCAACAAATCTGCATATTGTAAAAATGTACGATCATTCATTCGATAAATCCTCTGTAACCTTTGCTATCTTTTCTTCTAACGTACCTGTCAATAGAGTATATTTCAAACAGTGTGAGGTAAGGTAATCAACATAAAATTCATGACCTTTATTTCTAAAGGTTTCATCTTGACGCGTACCATCTTGAACCATTGGGAAGTCTGGTGCACAAAGATAAATCTTGTCATATCGAGTATCACACTTTGCCACGATACTCTTTAAGTTCGATGAAATTCGCCCAAACCATTCCCTACTGTAGAATGATGTTGTGAGTGGTGAAGTATCACAAATTAGAAATTCTCCTGGTGTCAAACATCTCAGTTGAGTTTGTTCAGTTGATAATTGAGTTTTTCCAATATGTTCCATATCTTCATAATTCAACTTTCCACCACGTTTATCGTAAAAGTATCTTCCAAATTCCACGACTGGGGGTACACTGAAAATGTCAGCAACTGCCTCTGAAATTACTGTTTTTCCAGTAGATTCTCCACCCAAAAACAAAATCTTCTTAATGAATGATTGCTTAACATGTAAAGACAGAAAATTGCTATTCATCAGATGTTCTCTATCAGCGAATGCTTTTCGTAACTCTGTTCCTGAAATAGGGTATCGAACACGCTGTTGATCAACCATAACATGATCAACAGATACTTTAGTAGAAAGTTCTGTTGAAAAGTAATTAGACAGATATTCAGCGAACCCTGGCCCGTAATCTTCTGAAGTAAATACTGCTTGAACTGTTGTCTGAACAAAGTTGAGCAAATAGTTTGCACAAAAATGACGATGTGCATCATCTGGTGCATTATCTTTTAATGTGTTTTTAACAACAAAATCTAAAACGTGAACCTCTGTACGTTTAATTTCAGATTCCCATAGACTGTTTTTGATCCAGTTTTCGCGGGTATCAGCATCACAGCCTTCAAATTCTTCAGATGTGTAACTGAGAATGATAACCTTCTCACAATGATTCAGTGCAGTACGAATTACTAATTCGTGCCCTATATGAAGAGGACAAAACTTACCCACAACTAAACCTGTTGCGTACTTATACATTTTTGAATCTTTCTTTGATGTTTGCAAGCGCAGCTATCTTTGCGGTTTTATACGAACCGGATGCTGAGCAGTTCGTGTCTGGAATAGCATCTTCAATAGCTGCAACACATTGGTCAACAACCAAATTAACAAGATTCTCCAAGTCTTCTTTAATGAATGGATTCTGTGGAATCATTACATAGTTCAAACGTGCTTTTTCTACCATTGATTCAATAAGCTTATTCATCTTTAACTCCAAGATTGTTTACTTCATCACCTGCGACATTTAGAAGTTGATAACTTGCAATAATATTCTCATCAAGCAGACGTTTACCAAGGCCCAATAGCACGTCTTTATTTTCTTCGGTAGCAGCAATTGCCCTACCTCCATCACCAGCAAGTAATACCTGGTTACGAGAGTGTGGATATGTAATGATCAAGTAATAAGAAACTTCATTTGCATTCATGTTTAACTCCTAAATGTGAATATGAAATATTATATCACATTACTCTTCATCTAAGTACTGTTGGTAATGTTGTTTAAGAATAGATTCAACAGCATCTTCATATTTTAGAGGAAAGTATTGTAGGTCTTCAAACTCAACCGATTCAGTCCATTTGATTTGGTGACCAAATTTTAACCAATCCTCATAAGATAATTTTTCATTCATTTGGACCAATCTCCGTTGCTGAATCAAAGAAGCGTTGTCTTGAATTTGGAAATTCCTTTTCATAATCTGGATGTGGTTCGCCCAATGCATATTCGCTATTTTGCGTCACCAGATTGTTTCCGCGTTTTCCTCTAATGGCTGATGTGATAATATCTTCACCACAATAATCACCAATAATACACTGTTTCATATCTTCTGGAGCAATATATGGACCAAGGTCACCTCTATAAATTATTGCCCAGTTATCAATTTTTCTCATTTACTTTTCTCCATACTTCTTTTAAAATTTCCATTGATCTAGCATCTGGATGTTCAGGAGAACAGTCACAGCCATCATCACCAATGATAGGTGTCCATGTTTCTCTCCACATACCAAAATCGTTTCTTATTTGACGACCAACATTGTTGTGATATGCTACCAATTTTTCAATGGTACAATTTTTAAATATTTGTTGATCTACTTCTGGAGCTTCTTTTAACCACTCCAAAACAATCTCCACCATTTTTTCATCTTTAGTCTTTTTCATTATTCTCTGCCGTAAAATTTATTGAAGTGGGCTTCAACAACCTTAGTAATTATATCTTCGATTGAAATTTTCTTCATTTCTTCGTCTACACGTCTTTCAATAATTTCAGACAGTTTTTGATTGAACAAAGTATCGACATTGACTGGCTCATCTTTCTTCACGTAAAGAGCTACATATTTTTCAATGTTATATCGTGCATTTGCTTCCCATTTAGTCCTACCATATTCAGTATGGTAGATGTGTTCTCTACATGTCAAAAACTGCTTGAGAAAATCTGCACATTTATACTTGTCAGTTTCAAAATTCCCACCATTTTCTAAAATGATTCTATCTTGATTCTGAACAAATACTTCAAATGAAGGTGTACCCAATGAATTCAAATCTGCATCTAACAGATAACCCAATGGGGTTGAGATATTTTCAGACATGAGATGATCTTTTACTGTCGTCTTTTTGATATAGTAAAAAGCCTTCCTACAAATATCTGTCAAGATAGGGTCAAGAGGATAGATATTTATACTACAGATTAATGCCCAAAGTGCAGACGCAGATTTTGCTTCATTATCTGAGTTCCCTGGTACATAAACTGCATCATGCCAATAAGCAGCAATCAAAAGAGCATAATGTGTTTCATGACCGAAATCGTGCTTAAACATGTCCTTAATGCAATCAGCAACATTAAGCGCATGGTTCCAATTGTGATATGGTGTTTTGGGTGAATGTTTTTTGTAGAAACATTCAGCAGATAGACCTAGTTTTTCAAAATCAAAAATAGTTTGAGTATTAATGTTGTTCTTCATATTTATTTCTAAAAGTATCTTGCCCCATTACTGAAAATTCTTGACCATCCTTAATAATGAAATCCCCCTCAAATGCTAAAAGATTTGCTATAAGATTTGATGTACGTCTTTGCCACTTTTTTGTTCCAGATATTTCAGCTTCTCCAACAGCTTTAATGTGGCGATCTTTACGAACTTCTACAAAAGCATCACCACAAAAATGTTTGAGAGCTTCAATTCCTTCTTCAGTATAAACAAACTGAATTGCTTCAATTACATCTGGTTTCTTATTGTAAAATTTTGCTAACATTATTTTCTGTGCCTAAAGGATTGTTTGAGATCAAATCCATGAGAAGAAATACGTTCCTTATCAGTCATAGAAACAGCAGGCATTTCATCTGGAGATGGTTTAATCGTGTTACATAAGAAATGTGAAATTTCTTGATATGCTTGTTCAGGAGTCATCAAAGCAGCAAAACCGATATTCCCAAGAACAGGAATCAATTCATCAACACGCACAAAGTTCCATCCATGATATGAACTAAAAGTGAATACTGGAGCATTAAGATTTTTTGAAACTCCCAATATTGTTGAATTGGGTTTACCATTTATTTCACTATTTGATCTCAATGATCTAAAATACCTAGTCGCCCACTTATATTTACTGTCATCACTTTTACCAAATTGTTTTTCCAATTCTAGTGGAGTCATGATGTGGTAATTAATGGAATCATACGAAATCATCAAGTAAATAATTCCACAAAATGCTAACCATTTAAAATACTTTTTACCTGGATCCGATAATGGACATAAAATTCCATTTGAAACAGATACTTCATCAACGCTAAATGAAAATGGTCTGCGCTCATAGGTAATAGATTTATCCACCCCATAAATATGGGAGACATAATCGTAGTAATCTTTAAATGGCGAAATTATTTGCATGATGTTATTATATCATAAAACTTTACTGATTAATCTTCAACAAAAGTAACAACACCTGTTAACGTTTTCATCCCACCTGTTCCATCAAAGCGGTACCCCCAATAAGAACCTTCATTATCACCCTCTAAGGAACCGAATGTGATATCACCTTTAACTTTTAGTTCTTTGAGCTTATCTGAAATACTGCTAACATAATCCATATGCTCCATATGATCTTCACTAAAAATCAAATCATATTTGTTTTTCTTATTGGATTCAAATAGATCATACAATCTGTCTTCATCTGAGTCATATTCAACATCTGTTTCACCAGCAACTGCAAGAAGAAATTCACGGTCTTTAGAAAGTTCAAGAGCTTGCTTTTTGTTTAAATGTACAGTGTTAGAAATATTTGATATAGACCATCCCATGTTGGTACCTCTAAATGTTTGTTTGTAAAATTAAGGGTTAACTCGTTGACACCACAATTCACCTTTAAATACTTCGTTTGCGATTTCTTCAGTTGGAAAGTATTCTGAATCACGTGAGCCAGGTTCCTGATAACCATCAGGATTGTTGTAGAGTGTACCAATGTACCACCCTGCAGCAGACTTAAGAACTTGCAATTTCGTATAACGATCTTTGTCGTCAATATAATCTGCATCAGTAACAAGTGGTGATTTCATTTTTTCTCCCAAGGTTTAGTTTTCGCTTCTTCTTTCACAATGCCTGTTGCTTCTTCCTTAGATTTCTTTTCAACATGCATCAATTGTTTCAATCTATCTGCTGTCCATTTGATCTCAACCTCAGATAGTCCGCTTAAAGCAGCAAGAAATGCAACCCCATTGTAGGTCCCATCTGCATTCTTAAATTCATCTAACATATCAATTTGCCTACGTAATTGTTGTTGAACCCATATCTCGCTGATCTCGCTGATCACATGCGTATGTAGTGACAACGTAACTAAGAGATTCAATGCGGCGACGAACTACAGGGTCAATTGAGCCATTTATTGTTATGGATGACTTACCAACACCAGCAGCCATTTTAATGAGATTAAAAATCTCTAAAGTTTCTTTTCGCAGATAATCTCCATTCAATGCACGTGCTTTATCTGACATTTTTCGAGCAGCATCTGCCGACAGATATTCATCAGTTGGTGAACGACCCATTGATGTTCGTCCAACTGAAATTGAGCCATCTTTAATTGCCAAATCCCATCCATCACCTGGTCTCATTTTCCTTCCCCCTTCATTATCTTGATCTTCTGCCCACGTACGTGAATCACTCATTTTGTTTCTGTTAATTTAACAGGTGACACGATGACATCAGTTCCAACAAACACTGGTTCGGCCTTATCACCAGTCAGACACATGACCCAATATGCATTACTGGAATTGGGGGTGAAGAGTCCATTTGGTTCTGCTTGAGGCATTGTTCCGAAAGCAGTTCCATTATCACGAACTACCTTATCTGGATTCGTAAAACCAGTTGCATCATTGATTGCATAGCCCATTGAATCACAGAAAAATACTGGCTTACCTGTCATTTTGTTGAAGGTGTATGTGAAAGTGCGCAGGCCATCTTGATCACGTTTTTCATAGATCATTTTCAACAAACGTTTTTCACGGAAATTATGAATCGCTGGCATACCAACAGCAGAAGTTCCTTCTTTAAGAATAGATTCTTGTTGATCACGTTGAATAGAATCACTAGAACGTTTTTGATCGCAGCCCGCCAAAATACCAACAGAAGCAGCAATAGCGAGAATAATAAGAGAATGTTTCATTTTCAAAGTCCTTTAATAAAGTCAGTCAAGTCTTGAGGAAGTGCATCTGCTGGAATCCCAACAGCTTTATGTTTAATCACATCAGCTAATGCAGGCTTAATAGCAGCATCTGCTTTAATGTATTCAATTTGGAGAGAATGAAGTTCTTGAACCATACCATCTCGATATGCTTTTGAATTTTCAAATGTCTCACGACGAACTTGTTCAAATTGAGGATTGAATACTTTTTGGAAGATCAACGTATTACCTGCGATCACCCAAATTAGTAAAAATCCAACTAGGATAGCAGCTATCCAACCACCAATCAATTTTAAATATGCCATTTCAATCCTCCAATTTTTGTACGTGACTACGAGGGATGGTAAAGAACGGAATATCACCATCTTCTTTAAGAGTTAAAGCGATATGCTCTACACCAGTTTCCCGCTCATCATCCCCAACTAACCCATAAGTGTGATACTTATATGGATAAGCAATTGTTCCTTCTGGGTGTTCAAACCTTTTGGCTAGCAATTTATATTTCATCGTACCTGTCCTCGATATTGAGCAACCATATACCATTCCGGGGTAGAAGTTGCCGTATTGTCTTTGTTGTAATCTTTACAGAATCCCAAAGCCGCCGGTTCAGAATCAAAATACTTTATTTCATCAAGTTTTTGACCCCAGCCACTTTCACTTTCTATGATGTCAACTCTGAATGCAGGTTGAAGATTAATTTCGGCCATCTGTGTCTCCTTTTTTACGACGTGAACCACTTATAACAACAATACTTTTCATTTTTTCTATGGAGTTAAATGAAATGTAATAACCAAAATCGAAGATGGCCCCCAATATTACATTCATTATAGCCATGATAGCAATCACAATCACGAAAACGTTTGCAAGTGGAATCAAACTATAAAGAAATGCTGAAATAATACTCCACAGTGTGATATCGTTGCTATCACCCCACTCAAAGAAGAGGATAGCAACAAATGAACACACTACAACTATAAAATAACCAATTATGAAATCCCACCACATATTTAACCTTTTTACTTAGAATAAAGAATGGTTGTGTTTCTAAATTTGTTCAAAATCTTAATACACAAACCTTTTGTCATCTTACCTATTACCAGTATAGTAATCACAACACCTACTAAAGGTAAAAAAGATAAAATTAATACCTCTAAAAACTCTAACAGATTCATGTTTTTACTTAAGCATAGATGATCATGAATTAATGCATAGAGACAAAATATAGAACAAATAATGTGAACAGTGACAAATAATTGATTATTAATCATTTTCAATCCTTATCACGTTTTCGATAGAGAACTATTTCACCGACATCACTGATTCTACTAGCAATAAATTCGATAAGTAGAACACCTGAAATTATCATATTGATAACAGGGATCAATCCAAGAAAAACAAAAAGAGAAAATGTCTTGACTTTGATTACATAATTTGTGTTAATTTCAGAATATGTCATTATGCCTATTGAAAAGAATAAACACACCCAATAAGCAATTGAAAAAATTTCATGTCCTACTATCATTATTGTGCCTCTACGGTTTTTTGGTCGTCATAGAGTTTGTTCCAATGGAACAATGAATAAACTGCATTGACCCAGAAGAACCCATACAACACCGATGTGAGATAAAGTTCACGAGACCAGAATAGTGGCACTGACAAAGTGTTAACGAGAATCCATACTTTCCAGTTTTGGATGCTTCGTGACATCAGTAACAATTGCGCTACAACAGAAAATGCAAGGACAGTGCTATCAATCCATGGGGCATATGCATTTGTGAATGAATGAAGTAACCAACCATAACCAATTGCAACCATAACAGCTAGTCCAACTGCTACACCCATATATCGTCGCGAAGCAATATTAATAACTCGATCTGTAACAGTGATCATGTGCTTTGGTGCCCAAGCAATCCAACCCATAATACCAGTAATCAGGAAGAAGATTTGAAGTGTAGCATCAGCATAAAGCTGTACACTGTAAAACATAACACCAAACAGAATACACCCAACAATTCCAGTCCACCACGTGTGAATATTATTTCGTCCAGCAAGAACGATACACACGACAGTAAAGAAATTTGCTGCAAGCTCGAGAGGGGTCCAAGTAAACCAATTCATCATTTAACTCCTAAATGTTTTTGAAAAATTAATTATAACACACGTACTAATCTTTTTTGATATAAAAGGGCTTTTGCCAAAAACCATTCCAAAAATTGCTATCTTCAATTATCGAAACAAGATCCAATAAACAAATAATAAATGCAAGCGTATTAAAAAATGGTATTAGTGCAAAAATAAACATCAAACAAACATCACCATTAGTGACCACTTTATATCTATAGAGAAAGGTATAA
>Ga0302173_10001466_pt1 | contig 11800 bp, 8 predicted proteins | sample I_Fen_N3_1_FD_198785 | JGI IMG/M metagenome (GOLD analysis project Ga0302173, IMG submission 198785) | Peat permafrost microbial communities from Stordalen Mire near Abisko, Sweden - I_Fen_N3_1 | ecosystem: Environmental > Terrestrial > Soil > Wetlands > Permafrost | place: Sweden: Abisko... | reverse complement strand
TTTGTTCTTCTGCTTCTGATCTCATCCATCTCATGATTATGTTCAAGACTGAAATCAATTACTCCCTGCAATTCTTCCTCGAAATCAGTAATAATAGATTTTTTCCCCTTTTCGTGAACAGAGAATATATCACTGCCCGTTTCAGGAATTATTCTCGTGGGAACTGTATTTTTATTTGACAGTAATTCGACTTTGCTCGGTTTTTTAGGTTTATAAGGCTGGAAAATACTATTAGACTCAAAACCTGTTGCAATAACCGTTACAGTTATCTCATCCTTAAGGTTTTCATCTTTTGATAATCCCCTGATGATCAATGCATCATCTGAGGCAGCATCATACATATAATCAGTTATTTCACCTAGCTCATCCATAGTGATCTCATGTTCTCCGCTTCCCGAGGAAATATTTATAAGAATACTTTTTGCTCCCGTGATATCATTCGAATTAAGTAATGGTGAGGCAAGGGCGTTCTCGATGGCTTTTAATGCCCTGTTTTCTCCTGATGCCTTACCCATGCCCATAATAGAAACTCCCGAATTTTTCATTACAGTTTCCACGTCGGCAAAATCAACATTAATATAACCTGTTACAGTAATTATTTCAGCAATTCCTTTTACAGCTGTTGTAAGGATGTCATCAGCCTTTGCGAATGCTGTAGAAACAGGTTGGTTGCCATATATTTCCCTTAGCTTTTCATTATTTATAACCAATAATGAATCGACATAGTCTTTAAGTTCTGTCACTCCATCGATAGCATGCCGTATACGGACCTTGCCCTCAGATTTAAATGGGATTGTGACAACGGCAATAGTAAGTAATCCCGCTTCTTTACAAGCTTTGGCAATTACCGGTGTAGCACCGGTACCTGTGCCTCCTCCCATTCCTGTTGTAATGAAAACCATCTTCGTGTTTCCCGATAATGCATTCATTACATCGTCTATATTTTCAATAGCTGCCTGCCTGCCAATTTCCGGTTTGCTCCCGGCTCCTCTGCCTTCGGTAAGCGATTCGCCGATCTGGACTTTTATAGGTACCTGGCTTTTTAACAGAGCCTGATGGTCAGTATTGCAGATCACAAAATTAACATCCATGATACCTTTTTCAAACATGTGATTTACAGCATTGTTGCCGCCACCACCTATTCCAAGAACTTTTATAATCGACGATCTCTCTACAGGCAGATCAAAGTTCATTATATCGTCTGACATAGTGTAGTTATTTAATTGATTATGAACAGCTCAAATTTATATCCCAATACTTATTTACTAATTGTCTGATCTTCAACCTCAAACATTTTTGAAAGCATTATTTTAATTTTGTCGGTCAGTGATATTTTTTCCTCTCCCTGTACAGGCTGTACAAATGATTCTTCCATTTCATCTTCCTCCTTATGTTCTTCAACTATCACAGGTTTGGGTTTGACATATTCTTCCGAACTTCCGGCATTGAATGACTTTTTATAGGTTTCAAGATATTCAAAGCCACGCATAATCAACCCGACGCTTGTAGCATACATTGGCTGGTTAATTTCATTTTTAGCTGATCCTGCAAGATGTTCATTTGGCAGGCCAATTCTTACATCCATTGCAGTTTTAAACTTCATCAGCTGCGGCAGGTGTTTCAACATTGCACCTCCGCCGGTGATTACAACTCCTGCAGCAAGTTTGTCTGCATACCCCGAGTTCTGTATTTCAAAATTAATAGCATCGATAATCTCTTCCATCCTCGACTGGATTATATAAGCAAGACTTTTAAAAGATATCTCTTTAGGTTCGCGCCCGCTGATACCGGGGATGGAAACAACTTTATCTTCAGGTGCAATGTCCCCAAGAGCTGAACCATACTGAATTTTAAGCTGTTCTGCGTGTCGTTGCAGAATTGCACAACCTTCCTTGATATCCTTTGTCACAACATTACCGCCAAAGGGAATCACTGCCGTATGACGAATAATATTATCATAATAAACTGCCACATCAGTTGTACCACCTCCAATATCCACCAGAACTACTCCAGCCTCTTTTTCATCATCGGTAAGCACTGCATCGGAAGAAGCGAGTGGCTCGAGTATCATATCCTTCACTATCAGATTCGCTTTTCTGATACATTTCTCGATGTTTTTTGCAGCAGCTACCTGTCCGATCACAATATGGAAATTAGCTTCCAGCCGTCTGCCGCACATTCCAATAGGACTCTTAACCCCGGTTTCATTATCAACAATGAAATTCTGAGGAATAACATGAATTATCTCTTCACCTATATCGATATGGATCTTATGCATATCTTCAATAAGCTTGAAGACCTCTTCTTTCTTGATTTCATCATCATAAGCTTCCCGCATTATATAGCCCCTGTTTTTCATACTTTTAATATGCTGTCCGGCTATACCAACAAAGACCTCAGAGAACAGAATACCTGATCTTTTCTGTACGTCTTCCACTGTTGTCTGAATGGCATTCACTGTCTCTTCGATATTAAGAACAACACCTCTCTTAACACCTTTTGAAAGAGCTTTACTAAGTCCGAGAATTTCAATTTTCCCATTCTCGTTTTTCTTACCGACTATTGCCACAATTTTTGTGGTCCCTATGTCGATGGCTGCTACATACTGTTCTTTTTTATTCATATCTTATGGTTATTTCTGATTATCTCTTCTCTTACAAACTATCTGATCTTTAAATTCAAGGTTTATCAATGAATATTTATTCCATCCTACTTCTGGCAGCACCTTATCGTAGAAAGCTTCGAGATTCCTGAGTTTCCCTTCGTAATTTTCAGCAGTTCCAAGGTGTATCTGCTGGTTTCCGGCACGTGGTATCAGGTCAATCTCATCATTCCCGTCAACATAGATCTGATCGATCTGAGCTGACCAGAACTTGTCATCATTTATGTAACTCACAAGGTGAAAAATATCTTTAAGTATTGAGTTTTTTATGCTGGTATCCAGAACACTCACGCCGTTAAGCATTGCAGAACTGATATTCACGTTGCCTTCAATAATATGTAATCTGGGGTTATAAAGGTTTCTTCTCCTCATAACAACTCCGTCTTCATCAACAAAATAGTCTCCGCCGTTCTCCGGCATCACTCTCATAATCGGATTTCGCTGTACTACAAAAATGTGTACGATCCCGTCAATTGTCATATACGCTTCAGCCTTTTTTAATTCTCTCAGTACATTAATCCTGTTTTCAATTGCCGACACAGATACCTCTTTAACAGGTTTACCGGCAATACCGGCTGAGTTGCCATAGGCGAGGTTTAATAATTGTCTTTTAGTAACAAAATGATAATCAGCCGAATCACTTATATCTATAACTATTCCTCCACAAGGTCTTGAATTATTGGAACTGGCCATATAAACCGGTATTATTACAAGGTATAGCAATGGAATAATCAATAGTATTTTCAGTAATTTCCTCATTTCACCCTCTCCTTCCTTAGCATTTCCTCAATAGGACCAACCAAAGTATCAATATCTCCTGCTCCGATCGTTAACAGGACATCAAGTTTGTCAATTTCAAGTTTATCCGGTATATCCTCTTTTGCCATCAGCCTTTTTTTACCGGATCTCATTTTATTGAATATCAATTCTGATGTAACTCCTTCGATAGGTTTTTCGCGTGCTGGATAAATTGGTAACAGAATTACTTCATCCAGTTCATCAAGAATTTTTGCAAAACCATCGGCATGATCAAGTGTCCGTGAAAAAAGATGAGGTTGAAAGATCCCTGTAATTTTTCGCCCTGAAAAATATTCCTTCACGCATGTTATGCATGCCCTGATCTCCTCAGGATGATGTGCATAATCATCAACAAAAGCAAGACCCGGCACATTTATCCGAATATCAAATCTGCGTCTTACTCCCTGAAAGAGGAGAACAGCTTTTCTTATTTCCTGTTCCGTTATACCACACATCAGCGCGACAGCAATTGCTGCAGTGAAGTTTTCAATATTAATAATTCCGGGGAACGCAAAGTGAAGATCCTCAATGGTTGTTGAAGGTGTATTAATATTGAAACTATAATAATCTTTAGATCTCTTTATATCTGTTGCACCGAAATCAGCGTTTTTATCTAGTCCGTATGTATAACACTCTACCCCTTCAGGAACAACAATTTCCCCACGTATTTTGATATTTACTATAAGGTTGCCACCTTTTCTGATTTTTCCGCAAAACTCATTATATGCCTTAATCATTGTAGCCTGATCTCCATAGATATCCAGGTGGTCTGCATCGAGTGAAGTCACAACTGCCATCAAAGGATTGAGCCGGTGAAAGGAACGATCGAACTCATCAGCTTCCATGACCGTATACCTGCTGTTGCCCAGCAGAAGATTTGAATCATAGTTCTTTGATATCCCGCCAAGAAATGCGGAACAATCAATATGTGACTGCTTCAACAAATGAGCTATCATCGTCGACACTGTTGTCTTTCCATGAGTCCCAGCCACTGCAAGAGTATCGGTGCTTTTTGATATTTCACCAAGAATCTCAGATCTTTTATAAATCAGATATCCATTACTCCTGAAATATGAAAGAATTTTGTTTTCAGCAGGTATAGCCGGAGTGTAAACTATTATTACCCTGCTTTTATCTGAACTGTTTCTGAAAAGATTGGGAAGAACATTAAGATCATCCCTATAAGAAATATCACAACCATTTTCTATTAACGAAAGGGTTATTCTGCTTTCCGATCTGTCGTATCCTGCAATACTATAGCCACCTTTCGCAAAATAAAGAGCTAGAGCACTCATGCCGATACCGCCGATCCCGACAAAATAAATCCCCTCTATGTTTTTGAACTCAATCATTTTCCTGTAAGCTTAAGTACTTCCTCAGCAATCCTTATATCAGCATCCCTGTCGGCCATTTTCAGAATATTCTCAGAAAACATGTCTCTCCTTGATTGATCTGAAATCAGTTTGATTGCTTCATCCACCAGTATTTTACCTGCCAGATTATCTGCAATCAGCATGGCAGCATCGCGGCCTGATAAAGCCTCGGCATTTCGTGTCTGGTGATCTTCCGCAACATTCGGAGAAGGAATCAGAATTACAGGCTTGCCAACGAGACATAATTCAGAGATGGTTCCTGCTCCTGCTCTTGATACAATAATATCTGCAGCAGCATAAGCGTAATCCATCCTGTTAATAAATCCATGGACTGAAATATTTCCGCTGAATGACAAGGAGACCAGGGCTTTGACATTTTCAAAATAATATTTTCCTGTTTGCCAGAGCCACTGACAATCAGAGTCTCTGAGCTTATTTATATTTTCTGACATGCAGTTATTTATGCTTCCGGCTCCGAGCGAACCACCCAGGACAAGGATGACAGGAAATTCCTTCTTCAGGTTGAAAAAGGAGAGCGCTTCATACTGCAGACTCTTAAGGTCGTCGAAATTATGGCGAACCGGGTTACCCGTTTTAATAATTTTTTCCGGAGGAAAATATTTTCCCATACCATCATATGCAACACAAATAACCGAAGCTTTTTTTGCGAGAATCTTATTTGTTACACCGGCATAGCTGTTTTGTTCCTGAATCAGGGTAGGAATTCCCAATTTCCCTGCCTGCCTGAGAACTGGTCCGCTGGCATAGCCTCCAACGCCAACAACCACATCGGGTCCAAATTCTTTTAAAACCTTTTTTGCTTTTTTCAGGCTTTTTAAAAGTTTAATAAGCACTGAAATATTTTTCAAAGAAAGACTCCTGTGCAGACCCGCAACAGGCAAACCGATAATCCTGTAACCTGCGGCGGGAATTTTTTCCATTTCCATTCTTCCTTCAGCTCCGACAAAGAGGATCTCAGTCTCAGGATCAATTTTCCTGAGAGCATTGGCAATCGATATAGCCGGGAAAATATGCCCGCCGGTACCGCCACCGCTTATTATAATCCTTTTATGTCTTTGCAGGTTCATATATCTTATCTCCTCCATCAGAAATTTCATCTTCGGGCAGTTCTTCTTTTTTTATTCTTGCATTAACCACCCTGCTTACACTCAATATTGCACCAATTGAAAAACTCATTACCAGAACAGAAGTCCTTCCCCAGCTTACCATTGGAAGTGTCTGCCCTGTAACCGGAAACAGCCCTACTGCCACCATCATATTTAGCATTGCCTGTATGACGATCATTACAATCAGACCCAGCACCAGGAAGGCCGGGAACGCAGTTTCACATTTTTTTGCTATAGTTATGCCTCTGAACAGCAGAATCAAATATGCCAGAATGAGTGGAATTGCGCCGAATAATAGTCCATATTCTTCTATTATAATTGCAAAAATGAAGTCAGAATTCGATTGCGGAAGCATGTTTCTCTGTGTGCTTTTACCCGGAGCTTTCCCGAATAACCCACCTGTCGAGATCGCTATCTTTGCCTGATTCGACTGATAGTCACCGTCTTCATTCCCCTTTCCAGAGAAAAATTGTTCTATCCTGTTTTTCCACACCTGGACCCTGTTATCTTTTTTAACCACAGTTAATACCATAGCGAAGAGTAGAACACCTGCTACACCCATTCCTATATAGGACAAAAGGAACCTGACAGGAACCCTGCCAATAAACATTATGATCATGCTCATTCCAAATACCATAAGCGCAGTAGAGAGATTTTCTGGCATTATTAATCCACATACAATACCTATAGGGAGAATAAAATACTTTGAGACCAGCATGAAATTATTCAGTTCTTTCTGATATTTGGCAAGAGATCTTGCGAGATACATCACAAGAGCAACTTTTGCAACATCTGACGTCTGAAGTCTGAAGCTTGTTCCGGGAATTGCAATCGTACGCATTGCTTCATTTACCCTCGACCCCAGGGCAAAAGTAAGCAACAGCAAACCTACAGAACCGATAAGAATCAATCCTGCCATGGAAAAGTAAATTCTGTAAGGAAGGTAATGAACAACTATAATTATACCCAGGCTAACAACCAGCATAATAAACTGGCTTTTAAGAAAATAGGTTGTATTCCCGCCATATTTCATAAAGGCCACACCTACTGAAGAACTGTAAACAGCCAGGAGTGAATAGATCATAAAAAGAGCCACAAGGCCCCAGATTGCCCTATCTCCTTTAAATGTCTTTGTAAGCCAGCCTTGTTGCATCAATTTGATTATTAAAGGTTCCTTACTGCCTGTTTAAACTGCCGACCTCTGTCTTCATAATTCTTGAAAAGATCAAAACTTGCACATGCGGGTGATAATAGTACCGTTTCACCTTTCTTAGCCAGGTAATAGGCAGATCTTACAGCTTCTTCCATTGAGCTTGTTTCCACAATTGTTGCAATCTTATCTTTAAAGGATTCAATTAATTTCTTATTATCCTTTCCCAGACAAACGATTGCTTTGACCTTCTTTTTTACTATTATGAACAGTTCTGAATAATCGTTTCCTTTATCGACACCGCCAACAATCCATATTATATTGTTCTCCATACATTCAAGAGCATACCATGTTGAATTGACATTGGTAGCTTTTGAATCGTTTATGAAATTGATACCACAGACTGTTATAACCGGTTCCAGGCGGTGTTCAACACCCTGAAAATCAGCCAGACTTTCCCTGATTACGTCCTTGCGGATATTAAGAATTTTACCTGCAATAGCTGCTGCCATTGAGTTATAGGTGTTGTGACGACCTTTAAGAGCAAATTCATGAATAGTCATTAGGTTGATTTTATTTTGGTAATCAATTATCAGTTCGTTGTTCTCAATATAAGCAGCCATGCCTTCCTTTATTTCATCTGAAAAAGGCAAAAGGGTCATTTCAGTTTTTCTATGCGATAGTTCTGTCCTGATGATCGGGTCTCCTTCCCAGAATATCAGAAAATCATCTTTCTTCTGGTTTTGTATTACCCGGAACTTGGAATCTATATAGTTCTGAAGTTTATAATCGTATCTGTCGAGATGGTCGGGTGTAATATTTAATAATATTGCAATATCAGCCTTGAATTCATACATCCCGTCCAGCTGAAAACTGCTCAGTTCTATTACGTAATAATCATACGAACCATCTGCAACAGCCATAGCAAAACTATTACCAACGTTTCCTGTCATTGCAGCTTTTTTCCCGGCTTTTTTCAGAATATGATAGATGAGGTTAGTTACAGTTGTTTTACCGTTGCTCCCTGTAATACAGATCTTTACGCCTTTGGCGTATCTGCCGGCGAATTCAATTTCTGAAATAATGGGGGTGTTTTTCTCCCTGATCTTCCTGATTATCGGAGCATTTTCAGGTATTCCGGGACTCTTGATAACTTCATCTGCAGAAAGTATGATTGATTCGTCGTGATTATTCTCCTCCCACTTAATGCCGTTTTTTTCAAGAATTTCCCTGTAGTTCTGTTTTATCTGACCTTTATCAGAAACGAACACTTCGAATCCTTGTTTTTGTGCAAGAACAGCCGATCCCGCACCACTTTCTCCTGCCCCCAGTATTACAATCTTCTTAGCCATTTTATCATCTTATCTTAAGCGTCACAATACTTATGACTGCCAATATTATTGCCACTATCCAGAACCGCGTGACTATTTTCGGTTCGGGAAAACCTTTTTTCTGGAAATGATGATGTAGCGGTGCCATCAGGAAAATTCTCCTTCCTACTCCATATTTTCTTTTTGTTCTTTTGAACCAGCTTACCTGGAGCACGACCGACAGATTCTCAACAAGAAATATCCCGCAAAGTATCGGGATCAAAAGTTCCTTTCTTATTATTATGGCAAATACCGCTATAATGCCACCGAGAGCCAGGCTGCCCGTATCACCCATAAAGACCTGTGCCGGAAACGAATTATACCACAGGAACCCGATTGTCGCTCCTATAAAGGCGCTTGCATAAACAACAAGCTCCTCAGTCCCCGGTATATACATTATCTGCAGATACTTTGCATATATTATGTTACTGGAAACATAGGCAAGTATTGCAAGTGCTGTTCCCACTATTGCCGAAGTTCCGGTTGCCAGCCCGTCAAGACCATCTGTCAGATTAACACCATTTGAAACTGAAGTAACAATGAAAATTACTATGATTACGAAAACGATCCAGGTATATGGCCGCCTGTTTTCCTCCTTAATAAGTGATACCAGCCATGCATAATCGAACTCATTATTTTTTACAAAAGGGATAGTCGTTTTTGTTGACTTTCTTTCCATTGTTATCTCCCCATGCTCAGGAATCTTCACCGAGGGGTCGATAAACTCATGTCTCTCTCTTAATGTCAGATTGGCTACATTAACCTTCTCAGCAATTCTAACTTCACTACTGAAAAACAGTGTTAACCCTACAATTATCCCGAGAACAATCTGGCCGGCGATCTTAAACCTGCCGGCAAGTCCTTCCTTATTCTTTTTAAAAATCTTTATATAATCATCAAGAAAACCTATAATTCCCAACCAGATTGTGGTAATAAGCATCAGGATGATATAAACGTTCCCGATCTTCGCGAATAAAATAGTCGGAATAATAATTGATGCAAGAATTATAACCCCCCCCATTGAAGGTGTTCCCTGCTTTTTGTACTGTCCCTCCAGACCAAGGTTTCTCACAACCTCTCCGACCTGTTTTTTCTGAAGATATTGAATGATCCTTTTACCTATGAGAAGTGAAATAATCAGAGAAGTGATAACTGCAGCCGCCGACCTGAAAGAGATAAATGTAAATAACCTGGCTCCGGGGATATTAAGTGATCCAAGATAATTAAATAAATAGTAAAGCATTTTCCTCAGTTTTATTTAAGTAACAATGCATTTTTCAATTCTTCCCTGTCATCAAAGTGATGCTTCACTCCCATAACCTCCTGATAAGTCTCATGGCCTTTGCCTGCAATGAGTATTACATCTCCCTTATTTGCCAGCATAACAGCCGTTTTAATTGCTTCGTGCCTGTCAGCTATTCTGAGAGTTTTCCTTTTTAAATCATGGGTTATTCCAACTTCCATCTCGTCAAGAATTTTTTCAGGATCCTCACTTCTCGGGTTATCGGATGTGAGTATTACTTTAGTGCTACCTTCTGCAGATATTGCTGCCATTTTCGGGCGTTTTGTCCGGTCACGGTCACCGCCTGCGCCTACAACAGTTATAAGCTGAACACTTCCTTCACGGATTTTATTAATAGTATCTATAACATTTAAAAGAGCATCAGGGCTGTGGGCATAATCCACTATACCGGAGATACCTCCCGGAGATTTGATTACTTCCAGTCTTCCCGGGACGGGATGCAGATCACTGAGAACTGTTAATATCTCTTTTTTTGATTCTCCGAGTAGTTCGGTAGCAGCATAAACTGCCAGCAGATTTGAAGCATTAAAATCACCAATAAATCTGGTCCAGACTTCCTCTCCCTGAATTTTCAATACCATACCTTCGAACCCCTGTTCAATAATAGTACAGCGGTAATCGGCCATTCCACGTACAGAGAAGGTGTAATGACGGGCCTGACAATTCTGAATCATCACACTGCCATTTCGGTCATCAACATTTACCAGTGCAAAAGAGCTCTTAGGGAGTGAATCAAAAAAACTTTTTTTTGCCGCCAGGTAATTGTCAAATGTCTTATGATAATCGAGGTGATCGTGAGTAAGGTTCGTGAAAATGCCCCCCTCAAATTTTAATCCTGCTATACGTTTCTGATCAGCTGAGTGAGAACTGACTTCCATGAATGCAAAATCGCAACCTTCTTCTACCATCCTGGATAACAACAAGTTGAGCTGAACAGGATCGGGAGTTGTATGTGTCGCAGCAAGTTCTTTTTCATTAATATAGTTACATACAGTTGAAAACAAGCCACATTTATAACCAAGCCTCCGGAACATCCTGTACAGCAGGGTTGCGATGGTTGTTTTCCCGTTTGTTCCTGTAACGCCAACAAGTTTAAGTGAAGATGAAGGGTTTCCAAAGAAATTTGATGCCGCCAGTCCGAGTGCTTTTGCCGAATCTCCTGTTTTTATCCAGCAGATATCTTTTCCCTGGTTTTCAGGAAGAATTTCACAGATAATAGCAGATGCACCTGATTCAATTGCAGCGTTGATAAAATCGTGTCCATCACTTTTATAACCCTTTACGGCTACAAACAATGAATCTTTATTCACATTCCTTGAATCAAATTCAATACCTGATATAACCCTGTTTTTTGTCCCGGTCACGGAAACAACATCAATTCCGGCTAATATTTCTTCGATCTTCATCATTTCACATGTTCATCTCCAGAGAAACAACCGTTCCTTCATTATATCTTGCACCATGCTCGGGAGATTGCCTCATAACTTTTCCTTTGCCTCTGAATTGCACTCTTAGCCCCTCGTTCTCAAGGAGGTATATAGCATCACGGAGACTCATTCCTCTCACATCAGGTACAAGTCCTGGCTGTATTTTCACACCTGCAAGACTTACGGTATCTCCGCTTTCGCGGGTTGCAACCCAGTCTTCATCAGAAGTCCGCCTGTACCGGACATCAAGGTTTTTAAGCACTTCATTTATATCTGCCCTGTACCCATTACCCACTTCAGGTACACCAGGTTTTATATCATCTTTATTTTCAGGTCTGAAGTCTCTGAAAAACCTTGTGGCATACACCTTATCAGAGATCTCCTTGAATACTGTTCCTGCCACAACATTTCCGAAATAAACCCCGTTTGATGGTGAATTGACTACAACAATACATGAGTAAAGAGGGTTTTCAGCGGGAAAATATCCCACAAAAGAAGCCGAGTAGGATACACTTTTCCCGGTTTTGTAACCGTATTTATTTTTTGCTATCTGTGCAGTTCCCGTTTTTCCTGCAATTTTATAATTCGGG
>Ga0302173_10001461_pt1 | contig 11823 bp, 8 predicted proteins | sample I_Fen_N3_1_FD_198785 | JGI IMG/M metagenome (GOLD analysis project Ga0302173, IMG submission 198785) | Peat permafrost microbial communities from Stordalen Mire near Abisko, Sweden - I_Fen_N3_1 | ecosystem: Environmental > Terrestrial > Soil > Wetlands > Permafrost | place: Sweden: Abisko... | reverse complement strand
TACCGTAAGGAACATGCATCTGTTGCAGACCGCTGTAAGCGGTACCCAACTCATCGTACACAAACCTCAGGTCGAGAGCGTCAGGATTTTGGTTGTTTACTAATTCAATGACCTTTGTAACCATGTCACGAAATTCACTTTTCCATAATCGCGAAAAAGTGATGGGGATAAAAATATTATTTTTCATTCTTTGAAAACTTTAAAAATTAATTTTCAGAGGAATGCCGCATTTGGGTTAACCTTATCCGGTAGTTTTTTCTGTTTCATCTTCTGTGGCATTGCTCCCACCGCTTCACTCCGGACTTTATCCGCAGTGCAACTTTATGAAGGCTATCCCTGAAAAAATATCAACACTGCCTTTCGGCAGAAGCTACCCGATACACAACACATGCGATAGAACAACCTGTTATATCCTATCCATTCGTTTTTTATACTTAAATACGTCAAATACCTCTCATCCGTTTAATTATAAAAACACCATATTTATAATTAACAGACATGCAAATATACTACAGATATTTTAAAGTAAAATAATAAATATTGATTTTCTATGTTTAAAATAAAAAGTTTTCCAAAAAAATTTGTATTACATTGATAATTAGATATATAAAATTTTAATTTTCCATAAGTATTTTCAGAAAGAATAACCCACATTTCGTATTTTACAATTACAATCAGCTTTTACAGTCAATAAACCCCTGTATTTCAGGCAATCATATTGACAGAAAAGTGCATATTATAAGTTTCGGAGCAGTTAATTTTCGGTCAGTTTTATTTTTTTTGTAATTGTACAAAAAGCATAGGTCGAATCGTTTTCGAGCCTTTGTACTTGTACAAAAGTACAAATCACAACGTGCAACATACCTTTGTAGTTGTACAAAAGCATAAATCACCTCGTGCAACATACCTTTGTACTTGTACAAAAGCACAAATCACATCGTGCAACATGCCTTTGTAGTTGTACAAAAGCATAAATCACCTCGTGCAACATGCCTTTGTACTTGTACAAAAGCACAAATCACATCGTGCAACATACCTTTGTACATGTACAAAAAAAGTATAGCTTCCTGCTATAGATCATCAAACAGCCCAAAAATAGCTAACCTGAAGCCAAAACATTCAAAAGTTTTATTCAGAAACTGAAAAATTATTTATTTAAATAGCACGGAGTTAAAAAATGATTCGTAACTTTGGGGTTGAAAAAAAGAATATAGTTTATTTAAATTAAAACTATGAAAAAGGGTAATGAATAAAAAAAACTTATCTGAACGCGATATATGCACTAAATATATTACTCCCGCTATCGAAAAAGGAGGGTGGAATAAGCACACACAACTTTTCGAAGAAGTCTCATTCACCGATGGGAAGATTTATGTTCGTGGAAAACTTACCGCCAGAGGTGAGCGGAAACGGGCAGATTATATTCTGTATTACAAGCCTAATATCCCTATTGCTGTAATTGAAGCAAAAGATAACAAACATTCTGTCAGAGCAGGTATTCAGCAAGCGTTAGATTATGCACGTATACTTGATATTCCTTGTGTATTTAGTAGTAATGGTGATGGATTCTTGTTTCATGATCGTACAGCGATAGATGAGAATATTGAAACAGAGCTTAATTTAGATGAATTTCCAACACCCGCACAACTTTGGGAAAAATACAAAAAATATAAAGGCATAACTACCCCTACAGCTGAAAAAATTGTTTCACAGGATTATTATTTTGATGGTACAAGCCGTAGACCTCGTTATTATCAGCAGATAGCGGTAAACCGAACCGTAGAAGCCATTGCTAAAGGACAAAATAGAATTTTGTTAGTTATGGCAACAGGAACAGGAAAAACGTATGTAGCTTTTCAAATTATTCACCGACTTTGGAAAAGTGGGACAAAGAAACGAATTTTGTTTTTAGCCGACCGCAATTCATTAATTGACCAGACGCGTAGAGGTGATTTCCGACACTTCAAAGATAAAATGACGGTAGTCAAGCATCGGCAGGTAGATAAAAGCTACGAAATATATTTGGCATTATACCAAGGTTTATCCGGAAATGATGAAGCTGCCAATATATATAAACAATTCTCACCAGAGTTTTTTGATTTAATTGTAATTGATGAGTGTCACCGTGGAAGTGCAAATGAAGATAGCGCTTGGCGTGAAATTCTCAGCCATTTCAATGCTGCGACACATATCGGTTTAACTGCCACCCCAAAGGAAACTAATGTAACCAGCAACTCAGAGTATTTTGGGGATCCACTTTATACTTACTCACTCCGTCAAGGAATTGATGATGGTTTTCTTGCACCATATCGCGTATTGCGTGTTGGTTTGAATATAGACCTTGAAGGTTGGAGACCGCCTGCCGGATTTAAAGATAAAAGCGGAAATAAAGTAGAAGACCGGATATACAACCGAACCGACTTTGACAGAAACATTGTGGTTGATGAGCGCACCGAACTGGTAGCTCTGAAACTTACTGAGTTTTTGAAAGGATATGACCGCTTTGCCAAGACCATTGTATTTTGTGTCGATATTGACCATGCTGAACGAATGCGTACGGCATTGGCAAAATGTAATCCTGATTTAGTAGCAGAGAACTACAAATACATTATGCAGATTACAGGTGATAACGATGAAGGGAAGCGTGAACTGGATAATTTTATCAATCCCGAAGAACGATATCCTGTTATTGCCACAACTTCTGAATTGATGACCACAGGTGTAGATGCTCAAACCTGCAAAGTGATTGTGCTCGATGCGAACATCAATTCCATGACAAAATTCAAACAAATCATTGGACGGGGTACGCGCATCAACGAAGACTTTGGGAAACTCTATTTTACAATTCTCGATTTCAGAAATGCAACGGATTTGTTTGCAGACAATGCATTTGATGGAGACCCGATAAAGGTTAAAGTTACAGGTCAGGATGAAGATTTAGGTGAAGACGATGAGGATATTGACGAAGGATACCAAGAGAATGAACACCCCGAAGAGGATGGTAATGGTGTTTCCGAACCACCTCCGGGACCTTATACTCCCCCACAACCACCACCTCCTCCACGAGAAAAAGTTTATGTAAACGGCATAGATGTATTGGTATTGGTGAGTCGTGAATTGTATTTCGACCAACACGGCAGGCCTATAACAGTCAGTTTAAAAGACCATACCCGCGATATTATTATGACAAAATATGGTTCGTTGAATGACTTTTTAAACTTATGGACAACAACTGAGAAGAAAGAAGCTATTGTATCAGAGCTTTTAAATCAGGGCGTATTGGTGGATGCATTACTTGACGCAGTTGATAAACCTGTGGATTTATTTGACCTGATATGCTATCTGGCGTACGATCAACCACCTCTGACACGTAAAGAAAGAGCCAACAATGTAAAGAAACGCAACTATTTTACTAAGTACGGAGAGCAAGCCCGAAAAGTGCTGGAAGCATTGCTCGATAAATATGCTGATGAAGGAGTAGAAAATATTGAAAGCATGGAAATTCTTCGCGTAAAACCATTTGACGAAATAGGTTCGGCGTATGAAATCATAAGCCAGTTTGGTGGCAAATCACAGTATCTGGAAGCAGTAAAAGAATTAGAAAATGAATTATATAAACCTACAGCATAACAATTTGGCTAAAGCCAATATGATTTGAATATTTTATCCCTCCTGCTAAAGCAGGAGGCAATTCATGCAGGAGGCAATTCATATCCTCCATTTAAAAATGGAGGGAATTCAATGAATAGAATTGGGATTTTACCCATTTGTAAAATAAATAGAAATTGTTCAATAGGATTGGGCTTTAGCCCATTCTCACAAATAAAAAATAATCAATTGGCTTTAGCCAAATAAGTAGTTAACCCATGCCATTTATCAAAGTTTATATTCATTTTGTGTGGTCAACAAAAAACAGAGTGCCATACCTTGCAACTCCCGAATTGAGAAAGAAAATGTGGAAACATATTTTGGATAATGCAAAGAAAAAAGGCATTTTTATTGATTTTGTAAATGGTTATGCCGAGCATTGTCATTGTTTGGTTTCGTTGAGTGACGACCAGACTTTACAGAAAACAATGCAATTGATTAAAGGTGAATCTTCATACTGGATGAATAAGGAAGGGTTGATTAAAGAAAAATTTGAATGGCAGGATGAGTATTTTGCAGTTTCTGTTTCTGAGTCAATGATAGACAGAGTAAGGAATTACATTAAAGGTCAGGAAAATCATCATTCAGAAGAATCATATCAAATTGAATATGATAAAATGATAGAAAAATTTGGATTTCAAAGATTTCAAGATAACATTGATAATAAATAACAATTTGGCTAAAGCCAATATGATTTGAATATTGTTTTCCTCCAGCTAAAGCAGGAGGCAATTCAAGCAGGAGGCAATTCAAAAGATAAAGAAGCTAAAGCTGGAGGGAATTTATTGAATAGATTGGGCACAATTTATCCCGCAATATGGGAGTCCATTCATTCAAAATTAAATAATATAAATTGTTGAATAGGATTGGGCTTTAGCCCATTCTCACAAATAAAAAAAATCAATTGGCTTTAGCCAAATAATTAAATAGAAATAGATTAATGAGCAACATTTCAGGCATTTTAAAAAGCATACAGCAGATAATGTGGCAGGACTCCGGACTAAACGGAGATGCACAACGAATTGAACAGTTGGGATGGATGCTTTTCCTCAAGATATTTTCCGACAAAGACAAGGAACTGGAAATGATGGACGAAACTTATACTTCGCCCATACCCAATAAATTCCACTGGATTAATGAAAAAGGCAACTGGGCAGGCGACGACGAAGGGATGACGGGCGATGAACTGCTTGAATTTGTTGACCGACAATTATTCCCTGCCCTGCGTGGAGTGGATGTAAGTACCGGTAATCAGCGTGCATTGATAGTACGTGAGGTTTTTGAGGGCAACAACAACTATATGAAAAGCGGTATCAATATACGCAAGGTATTGAATAAGCTCAACGAGATAGATTTCAATATAGCCAAAGACCGTCATGCTTTTGGTGAGTTGTACGAAACCATTCTGAAAGGCTTGCAAAGTGCAGGGAAGAGCGGTGAATTTTATACGCCACGCGCCATTACTACTTTTCTGACTGATATGCTAAACCCTCAGATAGGTGAAAAGATCTTAGATCCTGCCTGTGGAACAGGCGGTTTCCTTACTTCGGTTATTGAACACCTGAAAAAACAGGCAAATACCGTGGACGACCGCAAAGCCCTGCAGGAAAGTGTGATTGGTTGGGAATACAAACCACTGCCTTACCTACTGGCAACCACCAACCTGATATTACACGACATTGAAGTACCCAATATCACGTATCGTGATTCGTTGGACCAACCTCTGACCAACTACACCGAAAAACACCGTGTAAATGCCATTATAGCCAATCCTCCTTTTGGTGGCATTGTAGCCAATGGTAATGAAAGCAACTTCCCGCAAAGCTTCCGCACCAAAGAAAGTGCTGACTTATTTCTGATACTGATGATACATCTGCTGAAAAAGGACGGACGCGCCGGAATAGTTTTGCCCGACGGTAGTCTTACCGGTGACGGTGTAAAACAACGAATCCGCGAAAAGCTGCTGACCGACTGTAACCTGCATACCATTATACGATTGCCTAACAGCGTATTTCAACCCTATGCCTCAGTAGCTACTAATCTTTTGTTTTTTACGAAAGGTAAAGCTACCAAAGAAATTTGGTATTACGAACATCGAATGCCAGATGGATACAAATCATACAACAAAGGCAAGCCTATTCAAGCCAAAGAGTTTGAACCCATTAAACAATGGTGGAATAAACGCGAAGAAAGCGATATTTGCTGGAAAGTATCTATTAACACTATCAAAGAGCGAGGCTTTGATTTGGATATAAAAAATCCAAACAAACAAGAGGAAGAACGCGAATACAACAGTACTGAATTAATGTTAATGCTTTCAAATAGCTTTCAAAAAAGTAATGACTTGTTGAATCATTTAAAAGAAGCATTAAAATGAGTTGGAAAAAGATTAAACTTTCCGAATTCCTGAAAAACAGAGACGGTCGGTATAAACCCAATGACATAGCTATTAGTGATTTTAAGCGAATAGATAAAATAGACTTTTCGGGTAATTTATTTATATCGGAAAAGGCTTCAAATACCGATATGATTCTTGTAAAAAAAGGAGATTTGGTAATTTCTGGAATAAACATTGAAAAGGGTGCGATGACGGTTTATGAAGGAGATAATGATATTACAGCCACCATTCATTACTCATCATATATTTACGATAAAGAAAAAATAGATATTGAGTTTTTAAAATACTTCCTCAAAAGTTCAGAGTTCAAACAAGCTATAAAAGAACAAGTTCCGGGTGGAATTAAAACTGAAATTAAACCAAAACATTTATTGCCACTTGAGGTTTTTATTCCAACAACGATAGAAGAACAAAAAATCGTAGTTGAGAATTTAAAATTGATAGAAAAAGAAAATTTAAGGCTGGCAACAGAAATAAACACTCAACTCAACCTTGTAAAACAACTTCGGCAATCCTTTTTGCGGGAAGCTATGCAGGGTAAGTTAGTTGCTCAAAAACCTTCAGATGGAAATGCAAAGGATTTATTGGAAAAAATAAAAGCAGAAAAAACGAAATCAGGCAAGAAAGAGAAACTACATACGCTTATTAAGAAAGAAGAAATTCCTTTTGAAATACCGGAGAATTGGATATGGTGTAGGTTGAATCAAATTTGTTTAAAAATTACAGATGGAACACACTTCTCACCTCCAAACACAGAATATGGCAATTATAAGTACATTACAGCTAAAAACATCAAAGAAATAGGTATAGATTTATCAAAAATATCTTATGTCACTGATGATATTCATAAGGAGATTTATTCAAGATGCAATCCTGAATATGGAGATGTTTTATACATTAAAGACGGTGCAACAACAGGAATTGTTACGTTAAATAACCTAAAAGAGGAATTTAGTATGCTTTCAAGTGTAGCACTAATTAAGACATCTGATGATATAAACAATAAATTTCTTTTGTATATGATGAGAAGTCCTTTTTACTATAATGCAACTAGGGATGATATGTCTGGAGTTGCGATTACAAGAGTAACATTAGATAAAATACAAAAGACATTAACACCACTTCCCCCCCTTTCCGAGCAACAACGAATAGTTGAGAAGTTAGATGAGCTTATGCGGATGTGTGATGAGTTGGAGCAAAGTATAAAGGCAAGTCAGGGGCAGAATGAAAAGTTGTTGCAGCAGGTACTAAGGGAGGCGCTGAGAGGGTGAGAAAAATTGAAAATTCAAAATAATACATTTACAAAAACTAAACCCCTGAGGAACTATTTAATATAAAGTTCCGGAGTTTGAGAATCTAGTAATTTCAAATATAAAATATGGCAACAAAATTACATATCGACAATTGGATTAATCGTGCAGAGCCCGATTATTACACTATGTTTATTAAGGCTTGGATTCCACTCAATGCCTGGTATTATACTGAATTTACAACAAAAAGTGATACTGTAGCCATTGAAAAACTATGTGGAACAAAAAATAAGATTAGAAACAGAATTGAGTCACTCCTTATAAACGATGATTCTGCCTCAAAATTGTTCAAATCCAACCTAGCAAAATTGCATTCATATTTGGAAAATAGAACTGTAAATAATTATGGTGAAAAAGTCTCATTCAAAAATATCAAACTTAGTGATAGATTCCCCTCACCAGTTACTGATGCTGATAAATCTAAAAACATTTATAAGGCAATTCCTCATAAAACAAATGGTTTTAGAGTTGTAATTATAACATCGCAAAATAAAACATTGATGGATAAAACTTTCAACCCTTATGATGTTAATAATTTCTTATTAGATAATCAATATATAGCCCTACCCAATAAGAAAATAAAAGAAAAAATTAAAAAATGCTTTGAAGAAATAAATCCCAATAACCCAATTGACATTACCACAAATTCAAAAATTAAAAGTGAATTCATATTGCTTGATAATAGTATAAAATTTAAAAATGATACAGAGTTAATTGCTCAGTCGATAATACAAATCTTATACACTTTACGATGTTTACTTTTTCATGGGGAGTTAGATCCTACAGAAATAAATCAACCTCTGTATGAATATGGATATAATATACTTAAAGAACTTATTAAAGAATTAAAATAAAAAAAATATGGGACATATAGCAAATAAAATAGATGCAAAAGACAAAAAATTGTCAGAAATTCTATTCAATAACAGATATCGAATTGATCCATTCCAAAGAGAATATCGTTGGCAACGTAAACATATAGAGGCACTGATTAGTGATTTATCTATTAGTTTTTTGAAAAATTACAAAGAAGGTCATTTGTTAGATAATTGTAATGATTACGACTGTTATTATATGGGGCCTATAGTATTATGCGATTCAAATAATGAATTGTCAATAATTGATGGACAGCAAAGGCTTACTTCTTTTACATTGTTACTTATTTATCTTTATCATGCACAAGAACATTTAAATCTTCACGAAGATATAAAACAGGATTTAAAACAATATTTATACGTCAAAAAAGCAGGAAAGAAAACTTTAGTATTGAATATCGATTCAAGAACAGAGATATTTGAAATGCTTATATCTAATCCTAAATTATACTCCGAAAATATTGAGTGTATTGATTTTGAAAAATTTGATTCAAATCATGAATCAATACAAAATATTTTAGCTAGATATGAGGATATTACAAATCTATTTCCTGATGATATAAATAGCCATAATGTTTTACCATTGTTTATAGAATGGTTGTTGAACAATATTGTATTAGTTGAAGTAAAAGCATATAGTATGGAAAACGCATATTCCATCTTTGAAACTATGAATGATCGAGGTCTTACATTAAATCCTACTGAGATTCTAAAAGGTTATTTGTTGAATAAGATTAACGACGAAGACCGAAATGAGGAGATTAATATTTTTTGGAAAGGGCAAATACAAAAGATAAAAAATGCATCTGGCTCAGATAATAGTGACATGGATTTCTTCAGAGCTTGGTTAAGAGCGAAATATGCTGTGTCTATAAGACAAACAAAACAAGGTGCAGAGAATGAAGATTTTGAAATAATAGGTACTAATTTTCATACTTGGGTAAAAAATAACCCTGACAAAACATTTCTAAAATCACCAGAGGATTATTATTTCTTTATAAAATCAGATTTTGCATTTTACTCTGAGATATATATTAAAATCACTAATTTAAAGTCCGGCTATTTCTCTGATTTCGAAAGAGTATATGTGTCAAACTTTTATCCTATTGCAGATTCTTTATCCAATGCTTTATATTTAGCACCTGTATCAAAAATTGATGATGAATTGGTGATTATCAAAAAGGTATTGATGGTCAACAAATATATTGACATAATGGTTTTTTCAAGATTAGTACAAAGTAAGTCTGTAACACAAACAAGTATAAGAAATATAATATATGAATTGGTAAAAACTGTTCGTAATGTTGAACTCGAAACATTAAGAAACGAATTAGAACTAAGTATTACAAAAATTTATAGTAATCTCCCATCATTTAAGGCTATGGATAACTGGGGATATTTTCATTATTTTTATGCTAGAATTTTAAATCATCTAGGAAATGATGAAGTTTTTGCTGAACTTTTAAGAAGTAGAAAACAGAAGTCATACGTATTGGTTCGAATATTCAGCATTAATGATAAAAGTGAAGATTATGATGAATATGAAGAATTTGCTTGGTCAATGTTTGTTGAAAGTATTGCTGGATATTGTTTAATTCGAAGATACGATATGCATGCATTATATGCAAGGGAAACAGCTTTTGAAAGAATAACTTTTCTAAAGGATAACTCTTACCTGCCCGAAATGAAAGAAGTAGATTATGACCCATATGACATTGTTAATTTCATAACTCATAGAGATGAGAGAATCAATGAGATTTGTAGAGACATATGGGGATCTTTGTAAATACTTAGACTTATTTGTTAAATTCCAAAGTAGATATATATGCAGAATATACATCTTGTTAGTACTTTTCATTCAGAAATAGGCAAATGCAATGCTGATGAGTTGTTCAAAATTATTGAACATATAAGCCCGGATGTAATCTTCGAGGAACTCACCCCGAATTTATATGATATACTTTACAATAAGAATATATTAGCTGAGTCAGCTCCTTTAGAAATCAAATGCATAAGGAAATACATACAACTGCATAATATAAAAAACATTCCGGTAGATATTGAGGTAAGTTCTACATTCTCTAAAGGAATTTATCATGCTTTTGCCGAGTTTGAAAAATACGACTTATACAACGAAATAGAATTTGAGTTAAAGAAAAAAATAGAATTGGGAGGATTTGACTATTTAAATAGTTATGAATATTCTAATTTAGTTGAAAAACAGCGAAGTGATGAAAGTAAGATACTTGAGGATGTAAATAATAATCAACTAAATAGAATCTATAAATCGTATTATGACGATCAGGATTTTCGAGAGATTATTATGCTGAACACTATTTATAACTACAGTCTAGTAAATGATTACGACCATGCAGTTTTTCTTATTGGCGCAGGTCATCGCAGATCTATTATACAAAAAGTAGCAGAATATCAACTTAAAGATATAATAAAATTGAACTGGAGTTTTTACGGTACAATCTAAGACTATTATAGAATTCCCCTACTTCAGCTCGTTTCTACCAAGAGATGCTTAACTTCTATAACGCAAAGGTAAAAACTAAAACTCTAGTTGCCTTTGTGTATTCTATTTGCTCAGCATTAATAGTATATGTAAAGGATTATACAGCAGGTGATAAAGCCTTGGTACCTTTCTTTTTCTCACTAATGGGCTTGTTTATTTCTGCTATCATACTTCTAATACTCGCTTTTGTAAACAGACTAAAGAAGCGTTAGGTTGTAGCGAGAGAGATTTGTTTTGGGGTGTGCTAATTTATATGGTTGTAATGATAGGAATGGCAATAGCTACGTCATGATATACAAACTGATGGATATATATATAATGAAACCTATGTAAGTAATGAAGAATAGAAAATTAGTTATTTGCTGCCTGTTATTAATAACGTTGAGCAGCACTTCTCAAGTCCGTGAACTAAACGGAAAATACGCTGTAGGCAGTTTTATAATGAACAAGCGTATCAATACTGATTCACTAAGAAACAGTAAAGTTTATGATTGGGGGAAAACGCCCTTTATCTTTCAAGCGGACAACATCGTGAGAATAAATGCCCGGGTAGGCAAAGAGGTCTTTGGTGATTCCATTTTTACGTACGAGCTAACGGGTAAAAATATCATTTTCAAGAATGCTAATCGGGTAATAACCATCCCTTATGTAAACGACAATGGGATCATAAGGCTGTCTGTGAATAACCGATATTTTGAAAGACTTGATCTGGTACGGGTTCACCCCTAGCCCCTAAAGGGGGATAAGAAAGATAATGTAATGAGTATGCCGTAAAAACATTTTCGGCACTAAATATGTTGCAGCTGCAAGGAGTTTATCATTGAACAAACTCCCTGCAGGTGCAATTTTTATTTTAAAAACTCAGCTCGTATGACAACAAATACCCCCGCCAGACTTTCAGACACAGAACAGCAGGAACTGCTTAAAACGCTCAAAAGCCGTTTCGTAAAAAACATGAACCGACATACAGACCTGGCATGGGATGCGGTAGAACTGAAACTTAGCGCGCATAGCGAAAAGCTTTGGTCATTAAACGAAATGGAAAGAACCGGAGGAGAACCCGATGTGGTA
>Ga0302173_10001459_pt1 | contig 11824 bp, 8 predicted proteins | sample I_Fen_N3_1_FD_198785 | JGI IMG/M metagenome (GOLD analysis project Ga0302173, IMG submission 198785) | Peat permafrost microbial communities from Stordalen Mire near Abisko, Sweden - I_Fen_N3_1 | ecosystem: Environmental > Terrestrial > Soil > Wetlands > Permafrost | place: Sweden: Abisko... | reverse complement strand
TGTTCTCTATGATATGGAATATTAAATAACATTGTAATAAGGCCTACAAAGTTATAACTATACTTGTCCTCATTTTCTTCAAATTTTTCGACTGATTTTTGTAAACTTAAATATTGTTCCTCAGATATTGAAATACGATAGATTTCACATAAAGTATTATCATGTAATTTATATACACCTTTATTAATATCTTCTTTAACAAAACCAGCAAATATAGGAATATATAGATTTTGTCTTGCAAAGCTATATAATGATTCTAAATTTTCATCGAGTGCTATAGATGCATGATTATATTGAGCGTGCGTGAATAATTGTAATACTCTAGAAAATTTAGTTCCTGTTTGAGTTATCATAATATAAACATCTTTTTTCACCGTCTATTCCTCCATTCTATGATTTAATGCATAATCAAAAAATAACAAGTCAATATACATGCCATTTTGGACTTGTTATTTTCTTTCATATGCCTAACTAAGATCATTTTAATATATAACTTAAGTATTTTAATTTTAAGTATAACAATTGTTAGTTTGAAATATGTCATAACTATAAACTTAATACTAACATAGATATAGATGTTTTATATACAAGAATAATTTTCAAACAATGTGTTCTGTTGATAAATTAGGTATATGAAAGAAAATAACAAGTTAAATTGTTTTTTTATTACTTTTGAAAATTGGAGATAAGAAATAAAGACTACTACATATGTTTATAATCAGAAAATAGTAGATATCTATTTTCTGATTATAAACATATGAGTTTTTGAGAATGTAAAAAAATTTGGGTTGAAATAAATGATGATATTGAGAAGCCTAAAATTAGGAAGATTTAATACAAAGGCGAATAAAGAAGTTTTTAAGAAATGAGAAGGAATATTTTAACTAAAGATATCAGTGACAATAGAGATTTGTAATAAGAATAGAACGTATACTTTGTGGAATAAAACGTATACTTTGTGGAATAAAAAGAATATTTTGTATATAATGTTTAAAAATTATAGATAGTATACTGTTCATACCGATTTTTATATATTTAGAGTAAATTCTATTTCACAAATTTAAATAAACATGCAAAATATAATTATAAGAAAATTCAGATTTCAAGCATAAGGAGAATTAATATGAGTAATATTAGAATTGTTGGAATTGGCGCATATTTACCATCCCTGGTTGTTACAAATAAAACAATAAGTGAATTTGTTGAAACAGATAATGAGTGGATAGTTGAAAGAACAGGCATTAAAGAAAGACGAATTTCAGAAAAAGAAGATACATCAGACATTGCTGTTAAAGCAGCAAAACTCGCACTTGAAAGGAGCAATATAAAAGCAGAAGATATTGATTTAATAATTGTGGCAACAGTTTCACCAGATATGTTTATACCATCTGTAGCGTGTATAGTACAAAGTAAGTTAAATGCAGATAAAGCAGCATGCTTTGATATAAATGTTGCATGTTCTGGATTCTTATATGGCATAGAAATAGCAAAAAGTATGATGAAGTCTATGAATTATAAGAATTCACTAATAATTGGTGCAGAAGTTCTTTCAAAAGTTACAGATTGGACAGATAGAGAAACTTGTATTCTTTTTGGTGATGGAGGAGGTGCAGTAGTTCTTCGTGATGAAAAATGTGAAACAAAAGGTATTATAAAATCATATTTGAAATCTAATGGAAGAAAAGGTAATGCACTAACAATAGGAGCGGCAGATTTCAATAATCCATTTGTTAAAGAAGAAAAAGAAAGAAAACGCTTGATCAAAATGAATGGAAGGGAAGTGTTTAAATTTGCAACATTGGCTATAGTAGAAGCAATTTATGAACTATTAAAGGAAACAAATATTGCGTTAGATGAAATTAAATACATAGTTTCTCATCAAGCAAATTATAGAATTATAAAATCAGCAGCAAATAAGTTAGGTGTAGACGAAAAAAAATTCTATATGAATTTAGATAAAGTTGGAAACACATCAGCAGCATCAATACCAATAGCTTTAAATGAAATGTATGAAAAAAATTTAATTAAAAAAGGCGATAAATTCATTCTAGTAGCTTTTGGTGGAGGATTAACTTATGCATCAACATTAGTAGAATGGTAGAGTTTAAATTTGAAAAAAGCTAACTATAAAAATTTAATAAATAATATTTATAAAATAAATATTATTTAATTTTAATGAGGAGGTTATATTATGCTATTTGAAGAAATAAGAGAAATAATTTGTGAACAATTAGGGAGTGATAAGGATGAGGTGAGATTAGAAATATCACTTGAGGAATTAGGTGCAGATTCGTTAGATTTATTTCAAATAATAACTGAACTGGAACAAAAATACAATATTGAAATTGAAGAAGTAGAAGACATAAATACTATTCAAGATGCAGTTAATTTGGTAGAAAAAGAAATTAATAATAAAAATTCGAAGTAAATATTCAGTAAGTTGTTTAATCATATTTGATAATACTGTACATAAATAAAATATTAAACTAATAAATAACAGAATATTATTAGTAGCTAAGATATGCTGAGTGTTTTTAATTTTTATAATTTATAGGAGGAATCACCATGGAAGTAAATAGGCTATTACAAATGCTGGATATAGAATATCCGATATTTCAAGGAGCAATGGCAAGAATAGCAGATGCTTCTTTAGCTTCAGCAGTAAGTGAAGCTGGAGGACTTGGAATAATAACAGGCGCAGCTCCTACAGAGTGGGTGAGGGTGCAAATACATAAAACTAAGAAATTAACTAATAAGCCCTTTGGCGTAAATATAATGTTAATGTCAGAAAATGCAGATGAGATAGCAGAGTTGGTATGTGAAGAGGGAGTACAAGTTGTTACAACAGGTGCAGGAAGTCCAGGAAAGTACATGAAAAAGTGGAAGGAATATGGAATAAAGGTTATACCAGTAGTAGCATCGGTAGCATTAGCTAAGAGAATGGAAAAGGCAGGAGCAGATGCAATTATAGCAGAAGGAACTGAATCAGGAGGTCATGTAGGTCAATTAACAACAATGGCGTTGGTGCCACAAGTAGTTGATGCTGTTAGCATACCTGTAATTGCGGCAGGAGGTATAGGAGATGGCAGAGGACTCGCAGCTTCATTTATGCTTGGTGCAGAAGGAATACAAGTTGGAACAAGATTTTTAGTAGCTAAAGAATGTATAATACATCAGAATTATAAGGATAAAATATTAAAAGCTAAAGATATAGATACAGAAGTTACAGGAAGATCCACAGGGCATCCTGTTAGAATTCTTAGAAATAAACTTTCAAGAGCTTATCTTCAACTTGAAAAAGATGGAGCATCACTTGAGGAAATAGAAAAATTAGGAGTAGGTGCTTTAAAAAAAGCTGTTGAAGGTGATATTGAAAATGGATCACTAATGTCAGGACAAATAGCAGGACTTATTAATAAAGAACAAACTTGCAAAGAAATAATAGAAGAATTATTTGAAGATGCAAAAGAATTGTTTATAAAATTTGGAGATAAAAATGTTTGTTAATTTATGTTGCATTTAGGACAGGTGTAATATGAACGAATCTGTAGCAGGGAGGTATTATGGAAAATAGAGTTGTGATCACTGGAATGGGAGCAGTAACGCCAATAGGGAATGATGTTAATACATTTTGGAATAATATAAAAAATGGAAAGTTAGGTATAGATTTTATTACTTTAGTAGACAAGGAATCAATAGACGTAAAAGTTGCAGCAGAAGTCAAAGATTTTAATCCAGAAGTACTACTAGGAAAAAAAGATTGTAAAAGATTAGATAGATTTTCGCAGTTTTCACTAATTTCGTCAGAAGAAGCTATAAAATCTTCGAAAATTGATTTAAAAGAAGTGAATTTAGAGAGATTTGGTGTTATGTTCGGATCTGGAGTTGGTGGATATGAGACAATTGAGAGGGAATCTATGAAACTGTATAGTGGTAAGATAAAAAAGGTATCAGCATTTTTTATACCTATGTCAATAATAAATTTAGGCGCAGGAAATGTTGCAATAAAATATGGATTGAAAGGATCTTGTACTTCAATAGTAACAGCTTGTGCATCTGGGACTAACAATATTGGAGCTGCTTTTAGGGAAATAAAACATGGATATGCAGATATAATGATTGCTGGAGGAGCAGAGGCACCAATAACTAAATTGGGCATTTCTGGGTTTTCTAGTATGAAAGCCTTAAATACATGTGATGATCCGAATAGAGCATCAATTCCATTTGATAAAAATAGAAATGGATTTGTTATGGGAGAAGGGGCAGGAGGATTAATTCTTGAATCATTAGAACATGCTAAGGCAAGAGGTGCAAATATTATAGCAGAAATTGTAGGATACGGTTCAACTTGTGATGCATACCACATTACGTCACCAGATATAAAAGGAGCTGGTGCAGCAAGAGCTATGAAAGATGCTATGGAGGAAGCTGGAATTAGGGCGGGAGAAGTTTCATATATAAATGCTCATGGAACTTCAACAGAATTAAATGATAAATTTGAGACTCTAGCTATAAAAAAAGCATTTGGTGATAGTGCTTATAAAGTGGCAGTATCTTCGACAAAATCAATGACAGGGCATCTACTAGGAGCAGCGGGAGCAATAGAAGCAATAATATGTGCAAAAGCTTTACAAGAAGGCTTTATACCACCAACAATTGGATATGAAGCAAAAGATGAAGAGCTAGATTTAGACTATGTTCCAAATGTAGGAAGAAAACAAGAACTAGAATATGCTATGACAAACTCATTAGGTTTTGGAGGGCATAACGCTACATTGATTTTAAAGAAGTGGAAATAATTAAGGGAGGATATAGCGTGGATTTTGAAAAAATAAAAGAACTAATAAAGTTAGTGGATTCTTCAGGTTTAGCTTTTTTTGAACTTCAAAATGAAAATGATCATATAAAAATGGATAAATCATTGGTGAGAAGTGTAATTAGAAACGAAGTAGATGAAGTTAAATTTTTAAAGCCTATTGGCAATAATACAACTGAAGCTTTAGAGAATCAATTATTAACGCCCTTTTTTGACGACAAGTTGGAAGAGATGCATGACTCAGAAATTGAAAAAGAAATAGATAATGCGATTTTAAATGTTATAACTTCACCAATGGTAGGGACGTTCTATTCAAAAGTTTCACCAGATAGTGAATCTCTTGTAAAAGTAGGGGATGAGGTTACTACAGGAAAAATAATTTGCATAGTAGAAGCTATGAAGCTTATGAATGAAATAGAAAGTGACTTTACAGGAAAGATAGTTGAGATTTTAGTTGAAGATGGTCAAATGGTAGAGTATGGTCAGCCACTATTTAATTTGCTATAGGATAGGTGAGAATAATGTTTAAGAAGGTATTAATCGCCAACAGAGGCGAAATCGCAGTTAGAATAATTAGAGCTTGCAAAGAAATGGGAATAAGTACAGTTGCTGTTTATTCAGAGGTAGATAAAGAGGCAATTCATACTCAACTAGCAGATGAGGCTGTATGTATTGGTTCTGCAATGCCTAAGGATAGTTATTTAAACATAGCAAATATTTTAAGTGCATGTGTGCTAACTGGTGCAGATGCTATTCATCCAGGTTTTGGATTTTTATCAGAAAATTCAAAGTTTGCAAAAATGTGCAAACAGTGCAACATAAAATTTATAGGACCAGATTATCAGACAATTCAAATGATGGGAAATAAGTCAGAGGCTAGAAAAATAATGAAAATATCAGGAGTCCCTGTAGTCCCAGGATATGAAGGTGAAATTAAAAATGAAAGACACGCTTTAGAGATAGCAAAGGAAATAGGTTATCCAATAATGATAAAAGCATCAGCCGGTGGTGGTGGAAAAGGTATAAGAATAGCTAAAAATGATGAAGAATTCTTAATGGGATATAAAACTGCTAAGGCAGAAGCTAAGGCCTGCTTTGGGGATGATTCTCTATACATAGAAAAATTTATTCAAAAGCCAAAGCATATAGAATTTCAAATACTAGCTGATGAATATGGAAATGTAATTCATTTGGCAGAAAGAGAATGTTCTATGCAGAGAAAAAACCAAAAGGTTTTAGAAGAAGCACCGTCAAACATACTTACAGCGGAATTACGTGAGAAGATGGGTGAAATTGCAAAGAAAGCAGCTATTGCTGTAAATTATAAAAATGCAGGTACTATAGAATTCTTGTTTGATAAGAATAATAACTTTTATTTTATGGAAATGAATACAAGAATACAAGTGGAACATCCAATTACTGAGATGATTACAAGAATAGACTTAGTTAAACAGCAGCTAAAAATAGCAGCAGGAGAAAAACTAGAATTTACTCAAGATGACATAAAAATTAAAGGTCATGCAATAGAATGTAGAGTGAATGCAGAAGATCCAGAACATGACTTTAGGCCATGTCCAGGAACTATAGAAGAATTGTGTGTTCCAGGGGGATTGGGAGTAAGAGTAGATTCTGCAATATATTGTGGATACAAAATACCACATTGTTATGATTCCATGGTAGCTAAGTTAATAACCTTTGGGAAAGATAGAAATGAAGCTATCGTAAAGATGAATAGAGCATTATCAGAATTTGCAGTAGGTGGAGTAAAAACAAATATAAACTTTCAATTATCAATACTTGAAACTAAAGAATTTTTAGAAGGAGATTATGATACCTCATTTCTAGAAGAAAAGATGGTGAAGAAAGATGTCTCTTAAGGATTTATTTATAAAAAAGCAAAAATATGCAACTATAAAGTCTTTACTAATTAAGAAAAGTGCAGAAGAGAAACCCAATATTCCTTCAGGAATGTGGAAAAAGTGTGATAAATGTAATACTATGATTTACTCAGAGGATCTAGAAGTTTCAAAATACGTCTGCACTAATTGTGGTTATCACTTTAGATTAACTGCAAAGCAAAGAATAAAAATATTTTTGGATAAAAATACCTTTACGGAATTATGGAAAGAATTAAAAACAACAAATCCTTTGAAATTTAAAGGTTATGAGGAAAAATTGAAAAGTGGAAAAACAACTAGTACAGAAGCAGTTGTAACTGGTATAGGACAGTTAAAAGGAATAGCGGTTGCATGTGCATTTATGGATAGCTTCTTCATGATGGGAAGTATGGGAACCGTAGTAGGAGAAAAAATTACAAGACTTGTGGAATATGCTACAGAAAATAAACTCCCAGTTATAATCTTCACTGCATCAGGAGGAGCTAGAATGCAAGAAGGTATTTTTTCACTTATGCAGATGGCAAAGGTAAGTGCAGCGTTGGCAAAGCATGATGATGCAGGTCTTTTGTATATTACAATGCTAACAGATCCAACTACAGGCGGAGTTACAGCAAGTTTTGCTATGGAAGGTGACATTATATTAAGTGAACCAAATGCATTGATTGGATTTGCGGGTAGAAGGGTAATTGAAAACACAATTAAAGAAAACCTACCAGATAATTTTCAAACAGCAGAGTTTCTACTTCCAAAGGGATTTGTAGATGCTATTGTTGAAAGAAAGAATATGAGAGCATATATATATAGAATTCTTATTTTACATGGGGTGAAGAATAATGGATAAAGTATTTATTAAAACAAATATAACACCATGGGAAAGTGTTGAAATTGCAAGACATAAAGACAGGTCAACAGGAAAATATTATATAGAGACAATTTTTAAAGATTTTATAGAATTTCACGGTGACAGAAGTTTTGGAGATGATAAAGCCGTAATTGGAGGAATTGGAGCTCTTGATGATATCAGTGTTACGGTAATTGCAATAACAAAAGGCTCAAATACTTCTGAAAATATAGAAAGAAATTTTGGAATGCCAAATCCGGAAGGTTATAGAAAAGCCTTAAGACTTATGAAGCAGGCAGAGAAGTTTAAAAGACCAGTAATTTGCTTTATAGATACTCCTGGAGCATTTCCAGGACTTGGAGCAGAGGAGAGAGGTCAAGGCCAGGCAATAGCCAATAATCTTTTTGAATTAAGCAGGCTAAGGACACCGATAATATCTGTATTAACAGGGGAAGGTGGTAGTGGTGGGGCTTTAGCTTTAGCAGTTGCAGATAAAGTTTATATGCTTGAGCATTCAATATACTCAATTCTTTCGCCTGAAGGTTTTGCATCAATTCTATGGAAAGATGGCAGCCGAGCAAAAGAAGCAGCAAAAGTTATGAAAATAACAGCTCAGGATTTAAAAGATTTTAATATAATTGACAATATAATAAAAGAACCCAAAGGAGGGGCTCATAAAAATCCAGCTAAAACAGCAGAAGAAATCAAAAAGATACTCTTAGATTCACTTAAGGAATTGCGAGTTAAAGACTTAAATACTTTAGTTGAAGATAGATATAATAAATTTAGAAAAGTGGGGAGTTATACATTATAAGATCACTATAATGGAGATTTAATAAGTGTGCATTGATAATGAGCATAGTGTAGTTATACGAATTGAATGGATATTTTTATAAAAAATTCAATAAAAAGAAAATAATTAAATGCGTAGATTTTTATCAAGTCAATGTAAATAAAAGGGGGAATAGAAATGTATGTTAATCAAATAAATATAACTGATATTAAAGCAGAAGTGTACGAACTGATATCAAATATAACAGGTCATAAAGTGGTAGATCTTGATTGCGAAATGTTTCTTGAAGGAGATTTAGGAATTGATTCAATAAAAATGGTTACATTAATGAATCAACTAATGAAGCTCATACCACAGGAAGAAATAGATAATTTTATAGCAGTTTACCCTATGACACATTTAATGTCACTACAAACAATAGGTGAAATTGTGTCTATGTTTGAAGAATTTTTCTGTACAGAATTACAAGCTGATGAACAGGAGAAAACACATGAAATTGATGTTAAAAAACAAGTATATGAAATTATATCAAATATAACAGGTCACAAAGTAGAAGACCTTGATTGCGAAATGTTTCTTGAAGGGGATTTAGGAATTGATTCAATAAAAATGGTTACATTAATGAATCAACTAATGAAGCTTATACCACCGGAAGAAATAGATAATTTTATAGCAGTTTACCCTATGACACATTTAATGTCACTACAAACAATAGGTGAGATTGTGTCTATGTTTGAGGAATTTTTAAATGCAAGATCATCTAACGTAGAACAATTAAATAAATGTGATACGAAAGATTTAGCAATTTTAAATTCTCAGTATCCATTTTTAGTATCATATTGGTCTGTAGGAACTTTAACTATTTGCTCTGGAATAAAAATTGAAGGAATCTTAAATTTGAAACTTTTACAAGAAAGCTGGTTGGAATTAATAAAAAGACATCCTAGTTTATGCTCAGAGTTTGTGTCAAAGGAAGGTGTAAAGAACTTTAAAGATTATGAGTTTAAAGCTTATGAAAATCCAATTCTACCTGAAATTGACTTGAAGGACATACGAAATTTATCAGAAGAAAATCAAAATCAAATAATTAAACAAACCATTGAAGATATTATAAATACGCCTTTTGATATTTTTAAATTCCCTCTTCATAAATTCTTAGTTATTCAAATAAATAATTTACAGTATGAATTAATACTAGCAAATAATCATTTAGTTTCTGATGGATTAGGGAATCAACAAATTATTAGGGAAATGATTGAAATATATTCATCAAAGGTTAATAGAGATGCTGTTAATTTATCAGAAGGAACATCAGTATCAGATTATAATAATGCAGTTTGTAAAATAAATGATTGGAACAGTTTAGAAGAAAAAAATAATTTAGAAAAATATGTACAAGCTTATGGAAAGAAAAAATATAAGTTTAATCCATTTAATGAGAATAATACTAGAAATGATTTTGCAGCAGTTAAAACAAAAAAATATTGGTTAAGTGAAGAGATAACTAATCTTCTATTAGAGAAAGCAAAGTCTTTGAGAGTTTCTTTGTTTACCCTATTAGTAAGTTCATATTTAAAAACTATAGAATATATGGATAAAGAAAATAATCAAATAATTATAAATTTACCTACTGGTGGTAAAGTATATCCAAATGTTGATGCTACTGGTGTTATAGGATGCTTTGCACAAAATATGGCATTAAGCTTTGATTTGAAAGATAGTAATGAAAATTGGATGAAAATAGTTACAGAAGTAGATGTAGAAATAAAGAGAAGAATATCAGAAGGAATAGATAGAGCTCAAACATATAGTACGGCAAAAATGGCAAAAGAACAAGACATGCTTGAAGATGGTAAAATGTCAAAAACAACAGCATCTATTGTACGTTCTAGTTTGAAATCAAATTTATATCTCTCGTTTGTTGGTAACACTAATATTAAGGAAAACTATGGGGCACTTAAGGTAGTTGATTATGAAGCATACACATCAACTAATGCAGGTGCTGTTGATAACCTTATTGAAATATTTAATAATCGTATTATTATTACATCCAATTATGATAGTTTATGTTTTAAAGAGGATAATATTAATTTATTACTAGAAGAATTTATAAATAACATTAATTCTCTTGCAAATTATGAAGTAGAAACAAAAGCTAGTTCAGTAAGTTTTCAAGTTTCTAAAAATAATAATTTAATTGAAGAACTTATTAAAATAGGTTCTGAAATATGTTGCACAAATATTTCAAGGGATGATATATATAAGGATCTAAGTTCAGATTTTGGAGTTGATTCACTACAGCTTATTAGAATAATATCTAGAATTGGTAAGCTTTATAAGGAAATTGATAAAGAATATTTGTTTAAATGCAGAACTTTAAATGAAATAGCGTTAACAATTGAAAAAAGTATTTATAAAGAAGAAAAACATTTTATAGAGTATGAGAATTTAGAAGATAAAGAAGAAATTCCTTATATGAAGATTGTAAAACAATGTAAACTTACACCTAATTCAATAGCTATAATGTATAAAGATGAAATACTAACGTATGGTGAATTAGATAAAAGAACAAACCAAATTGCAAACTATTTGAGGAATCAAGGTATTAAAAGAAATTCACTTGTTGGAATAATGGTATACCCAGGGCCTATGATGTTAATAGGAATGATTGGTATCATGAAAGCAGGTGCAGCATATGTGCCAGTTGATCCAGCTTATCCAACTGATCGTATTCAGTACATAATGAATAGTGCAGGGATAGAAATTTTACTTACTGAACATGAGTTAGAAAAAGAGTTAAGTAATTTAATAACAGTAGATTCACCAATAAAAAATCTTGTATATTTAGATTTTGGCGGAAGAACTATTCATCAAAACAATTATAGACAGGTATTAATAGAAGAAGTAATGCAAGCATCTGATAATGATCTTGAATATATAAATTTATCTGATGATTTAATGACAATACTATATACTTCAGGTTCAACAGGAAATCCTAAAGGTGTTATGCTTGACCATCTAGGATATATGAATAGATTAATCTGGCATCAAGATACTTTTAAACTTAAACTAGGAGAGCGTGTAGCACAAAAAACATCTTGCTGTTTTGATATTTCTGTTTGGGAACTTTTCTGGCCGTTAATGTATGGTGGTATAGTATGCCCAGTTAGAAAAGAAGTAGTAAAAAACCCATGGGCATTGGCAAGATGGTTAATAGATACAAAGATAAATATAATGCATTTTGTACCATCTTTATTTGGTGAATTTGTAAACTCTTTAGAGGATGATGACTATACCTTTAAAGATTTGAGATGGCTAATTTTTAGTGGAGAAGCGCTTCCTATGCCAATAATTCAAAAATGGATAGACAAACATGGTTTAAATACAGGTCTTGCAAATCTTTATGGACCTACAGAAGCATCTATTGATGTTACATGTCACATTATTGACAAGAGACCAGGTGGAAATGGAGAGAA
>Ga0302173_10001458_pt1 | contig 11827 bp, 6 predicted proteins | sample I_Fen_N3_1_FD_198785 | JGI IMG/M metagenome (GOLD analysis project Ga0302173, IMG submission 198785) | Peat permafrost microbial communities from Stordalen Mire near Abisko, Sweden - I_Fen_N3_1 | ecosystem: Environmental > Terrestrial > Soil > Wetlands > Permafrost | place: Sweden: Abisko... | reverse complement strand
CAAAAAATCTCGTGATGATGGCATAGAGGTAACACTCCTTCCCATTCCGAACAGGACAGTTAAGGTCTATAGCGCCGATGGTACTGCACGGGTGACTGTGTGGCAGAGTAGGACGTTGCGAGGTAATATAAAAAGGTATAATACAAAATGATTACTAGAATCATTTTGTATTATACCTTTTTTGTTGTAATTGAAAATAAATTTTGACTATAATCTATTTTTTTGAATCTTATATTTATGTTTGAATACATACATTTCTTTATCAGCTAGATTAATAAGTTCTTCAATGTTTAATGGGGAATTAGGGTTATACTCAGAGAATCCGTAGCTTATGCTAATTACATACTTTGAATTATTATTGCTAAAATTATATTGATCGAAATAATTATTAATATTTTTAAATATGTTACTAGTTTCAGCATAAGTGGTATTTGGAAAAATTATGATAAACTCATCGCCACCAAATCTAAATAATATTTGTTTACTATTAAGTCCTTTTTGTATAAGTTTTATAGCAGTTTTTATATAATTATCCCCTTCAGTATGACCAAAACTATCATTAACTGTTTTCAGATTATTTAAGTCAATGAAACATAAAGAAAAACATGTTCTATCTTTATTACTTAAAGTCATAAGTTTTTCTAATTCTCTAAAGCCTGCAATTCTATTAAAAATACCAGTAAGAAAATCAGTAGAAGCTGTTGTTTCTAGTTCTTTAATAGTCATTTTATCTTTTCTAAGTTTATAGAGATTTTTATAATTTAGTATAAATAGTAAAATTGCTATTAGTATTACAAAAAGAATTATAAAGACTAAAGTAGTATTAGTGAAACTAAAACTTTTAGGTTCATTAATTATAATGCTTTTTTCAGGTAATGTATTTAAATTAATTTTGTATTTTTTTAATTTGTTATAATCAAACATATATTGATTGTAATTTTCTTTGATTATAGGAAGTTCAGATAAGTGTTCACCATTTAAAATCTTTGTAACAAGTTCACCAGCTACCGTACCTTGATTTTCACCATTCTCAAGATATCCACCAATAATTCCATGATTAAGACTCAAATCCCAAGCACCATAAACAGGTACGTTGGATTTTGATGATATCAGTTCTGCACTTTCTTCATATGAAAAGATATTATTTGACTTATCTCTGCTAAAACAAAGAAGGTATATAATAGTATCATTATTTAATTTAGATACTTTTTGCTGAATTTCAGACATGGTCATGTCCTCATAAAAGGTAAAATCAATTTTAGTTTCAAAGTTAGGTAGAATACTTTCAACATATTCTTTGTTAGCTTTACCTGTTGCAGTAGTATCATTTATTATAATTACGTGCTTTGTGTTGGGAAATTGGTTTAAAGCTAAGTCTATAGTTTTTTTCATATCAATATTTTCAAGAACTCCTGTAGTATACGAGTCTTCTATTTGATTTTTTGGATAATAATTTAATCCGCAAAACACTAGGGGAGTTGAAGGAAATAATTTATTTTTATATTTTTTCATAAAATTATAAGCATCATTATCTGAAGTTATAATAATATCAAATTTTTTATCCTTGTACTTATACTTTAATACATTGTCTATTTTTTCCATATACTCTTCTGAATAATTCTTATTTGTATCCATATAATCAATATATAACTCGTAATTTTTATCATCTAATATATTGTTTATACCACTTAAAATATCTTTAGTCCATTTCATATTGATGTCGTAAGAATTTAAAACTAGAACTTGTTTTTTATCATTAAAAGGTCTATTTATAATATTACTATTTGATGGTAGCTCTAATTGGTTTATTCCAAATCGCTTCATTTCTAAATAATCGAACATATATGAATTAGTGTTTTTATCTACTATTGGTATATTCGAAGGAGTTTCTCCATTTAATATTCTTAATGTTAATTCAGCAGCTGTCTTTCCTTGATAATACCCACTAGTAAGCATGCCTCCAACAATTCCATGACCTAGTGAAAACTCCCAGCTACCATACATTGGTATAGCACTATTTTGAGACATAATTTTAGGACTTTCGTCATAGTTGAATTTATTTCCAGCAGAATCTTGAAAAAATATAAGAAATAAAGCTACACTATTATCCAATGGGTTATTTAATATCTGTAGTATATCACTTTGTTTAGAGTCCTTTAAATTAATAAAGTTTAGATTATCACTATATTTAGGAATTATATCATTTAGCCCTTTATTAATGGCTTGTCCAGTTAATGTGTTATCATTTATTACATAAATATTTTTGGTATTTGGATGAAGCTTTAAAATCAAATTTAAATTTGCCTCTATATCATAATTTTCAATAATCCCAGTAATCATATTGTTTCCATTAATTTGTGCACTATCAAAATAGTTTACTCCACAGAATACAATTGGTATATTGGGAAAAACATCATTTTGATGCTCAAGAACGAAATTGTAAGCAGTATCATCGCAGCATATTATTGCATCTAGTTTTTTGTCTGAATATTTATATTTATATATTTCAAGGAGCTGAGTTGTATATTCTTGACCAGAAGTTCTGAGCGTATCCATATATTCCACATCAGATTCTATATCTAGGGAATTTGTATTTAGTATAGATCCAATACCAGATACAATATCATCAGTCCACTTATAACCATTATGATAGGAATTTATTATTAAAATATGCTTCTTATTTTCGTAAGCAAAGGTTTTAATTGTAACTAAAGACATTAGCAAAATTATAGTCAAGAAAAAAAGAGAAATATAATGTTTAGATAATTTTTTGATTTCCTTCATAATGTTAGCTCCTCTTTTTTGTAATATGTGAAGAATATGTATATTGTAATTATATTATAAATTCATAATGTAAAATAGATAGTATTTTGGATATAAATAAAATAATTTCTAGAATTAACAGGTTTTTTTATAGAAATGAGTTACTATTGAAATATAATGTAATTTTGTGTAAAATATATAAGGGAAAATATTGATTTAAAGTTAAAGATATATATAAGAAAATTAAAATTATAAGGATGTGTATCATGAAAAAGAAGAAAAGTTCTATAAAATTTAAGATTTTAGCAATTCCATTAATAAGTATTTTTATTGCAATAACGATTATAACTATTAATTGTATAGCAGTTATTCAAAATATTTTAATAAGCCAGATGGAAACAGATGGGATGATTTTAGCTAAGCAAATTCAATCTCAAATAGAAATTAACAATAAATCTATGGAGTCTATAAATCAGTCTATTTCAGATAAAATTAGAACTACAGGTTCCTTTATCTTAAATAATTCTGATAAAGTAAATAATGAATATTTAACTAGTTTAGCAAAACAATTTGAAATTGATGAAATAAATTATACTGATATTAATGGCAAAATTATTTATTCTAATTTACCAACAAGTTTAGGTTCATCTTTTGATAGCAATCATATATCTTATCCTGTATTAAAAGGTGATAAGAATTTTTTTGTTGAGAATATTAGAAAAAGTAAAGAAACAAATGACTATTATAAATATGGTTACGTATCAAAGCAAGGCATTGGAATGGTTCAGGTAGGTATAATTGCAAATAAGGTTCAAAGTTTAAGTAAATCAATTGAGACCCAAGCTTTAGTTGAAAAATTGACTGAAGATAAAAGTATTGTTTATGCTGTATTTATTGATACAAATTTAGCTCAAATAGCCAATAGCGATACTAGCAAAATAGGAGAAAAAGTTGATGATATTGGAAGTAAAACAGCTGCAGTAGATGGCAAACCTTATTCATCACGATATGTATATGAGGGAGTAGAAGTATATGATGTATTAGTTCCTGTACATAATGGAGATAAGTTATTAGGAGCTATAGATATAGGAATTTCTATGAAAACAGTTAAAGATACAATTAATAACGTGCTTCTTATTGTAAGTGCTATTTCAATAGTAATATTTTTAATATCAGCATTTATATTATTAAAGGTTTCAAAAGGAATAACAAATCCTTTGAATAAATTAGTACTTGCAGCTGGAAAAATAGCACACGGTGATTTAAGACATAGTGTTGAAATAAATAGTGATGATGAAATTGGAATATTGTATAATAGTTTTGATACTATGAGAAAATACTTAAAAGATACTATGAAAACTATAAAAGATAGTTCTTCTCAAGTAAGTGATATGTCATCAAGCTTAAGTTCAAATTCAAAACAAATGACCATAACTACGAGTGATGTTACAGATTCTATACAAGGGGTATCACAAGGAACAATGCAACAGGCTGGTGATTTAGTTGACATATCAAATAATATTTTAAAGTTATCAGATGAATTGGATAGTATATATGATAAAATTAATGGTGTAAAAGATAGTTCTTCCTTGACTGAGGAAAAAGCTATAGTGGGAAAACAACAAATAGATATTTTATTAAAATCAATAGAGGAAGTAAAGATTTCATTTGATGAACAAGCAGTTAAAATTAATAATCTTAATTCTAGTGTGTCAAAGGTTGGAAATATTACAAATGTTATTAATGGCATTTCAGAGCAAACGAATCTTTTAGCTTTAAATGCAGCAATAGAAGCGGCAAGAGCAGGAGAAGCAGGAAGAGGTTTTGCAGTTGTATCAGAAGAAGTAAGAAAATTAGCAGAACAATCAAAAGAATCAACAGAACAAATACAAAGATTAGTTGAATCAATAAGTAATGAAACCAAAGGTGTATTAGATAATTCTAATAATGTAACTAATTTAGTTGATAAGCAATCAAGTACAGTAAAAAGTACAATGGATGCCTTTAATGAGATGTTAAATTCATTATCAAATATAGGACCTTTTGTAGCGGAGACAAATAAATCTTTACAAACAACTATGGAATCAAAAAATTCAATAATAGCAACTATGGATAATGTAACTGCAGTATCACAAGAAACTTCTGCATCAGCAGAAGAAATAGCAGCATCTTCAGAAGAAATGTTAGCAAATTCAGAAGAAGTATCAGATTTTGCAATGAAATTAGAGAATATTTCTAAAAGTTTAAATGAAGAGATAAATAAATTTGAAATTTAAATTGAACAAGATATTTTTATAGATTAAGGCACATGAACTTGTTATTTTTTTGATTGTGCCTAAGGGAAAGAGGGGAAAAAATGAATAACAAAAATACAGGGAAAGTAAATTTATATATAATGAGACATGGACAAACTATTTTAAACAAAGCTGGAAGAACTCAAGGTTGGTGTGATGGAGTTCTTACTAAGGATGGAATTGAGGTTGCTGTAAATACAGGGCTTGGACTTAGTGATATTAATTTTAAAGCAGTTTATAGCAGTGATTTAGGTAGAGCAGTGAAAACAGCAAGAATTGTTATAAAAGAAAATAAGGCAAGCACTAATTTGCAATTAGAAGAACTCGAAGGTCTAAGAGAAGTTTGTTTTGGAAAATATGAAGGGGAACGTGAAAGTATACAGTTTAATGATATACTTAAATTTCTTAAAGTAAGTTCATTTAAAGAAGCAGAAGAGAAATATGATTTCCAAAAAGAATATTGCAATTCATGTGCTGCTTTAGATGAAACAAAAGAAGCAGAAGATTATAATACAGTACTAAAAAGAATTATGAAAAGTATAGAAGATATATGCATAGATAATGCTGATGACAATGGAGGAAATGTACTTATAGTAGGTCATGGAGGAATAATTAGATTAATTATTGATTATCTGGACAAGAGTTTTAAGATAAGAAATCTGGATAATTCAAGTATATCTAAGATTATATATGAAAATGGAAGTTTTAAGGTTGAATCTGTAAATGATAATAGTTATAGTGATAAAGGTAAAGCTATGAAAAGATAAATAAACTGAAGAAGTTTCAGAAATAGCTTCACAATTAGATAAATCAGTAGATGATCTAATTAGTAAGGTTGATGGATTTAAAGTAGAATAAATATTTTATATAATCAATGTGAGTTCTTTGGAACTCACATTTTTTAGTTTTGCAACAGCCATTTTTAAAAGTAATTTAGTTATTAAAATATGTTAGCTGATTAATTAGATAGTATTGTGGTATAGAGTGCTTGTATAGAATCATTTGGATCAATTTCTAATTCAGTTTTAAATAATTTTTTTATGGTTTTATAATGATTAATAAAGGCTACTCTATCTTTCTTAATAAAATATAAATTTAAGCACATTTCATTAGCAAACTCATCTAAAGGACACTTTTCTAGAAAGTTTTGTATTATTATTTCAGCATCAATATAGTTATTTATTTTCATATAATAACTTATTAGAGATTTCGCTAGTTTAGAGTATTCTTTAGCATAGGATTCTCTTTGGAGTAAAGACCAAACAAAGTCATTTCCTTCTAAATAATCATTTTTATATAGTGAAAACAGTTTTGTATAATTTTCTATTGAATCCTCAGTTATATCTATATTAGAAGATACAATAGAATCAAATTCTGCAATGTCAATATATATGTTAGGAAGACTAAACCAATAGCAACCATTAGCAAATTTAATATTAAAGCTTATATTAGCTAAAGTTAAGGTTTGTTTCATTTTATATAAGCTTGTATGCAAGCGATTGTTAATTTTTTCAGTACTACAATCTGGCCAAAGGGCTTCACAAATTTTTAATTTTGGAATCCATAGTTCACGATTTTGCAACAAATATGCAAATAGTTCTTCAGATTTTGATGTACGCCATTTAACAGTAGAGTTACTATTGTTTTCATAAACAACTAATTTTCCAAAGCAATATATACGACCATTATTAATTCCAGATAGATTATGAACATTATCAAATGAATTTTTTAATATAGGATCTGCTTTAATAGCTAATTTTTTTCTTTGAGTTATATCCTTTGATACACCTAAAACATCAACATTATTTGTTTCGTTATTTATTATAAGTGAATATGAAATTTCTATTGTTTTGATTGTACCATCCTTGCAATATTGCTCGAATTCATAAATGCTTGATACAGTATTTTCATTTCTGTCACCAGCTAAAAATTGTATTAAGCGGTCATTACATTCATTCATTTTTTTTAGTGAATCTGGTGTAAAATAATCTTCGAATTGTTGATTCATTGCTTCTTCAACAGTTACTCCCCTTAAATTAATAATAGAAGGACTCATGTATTTAAAACATTTTTTCGCTGAATCAAATACCCATATGCATTCAACAGTATTTTCTGCAATGATCTTATATTTTTCAATTAATTCTAAATATTCATTTTTATTATTAAAAGTACCCATAATTATCACCTATTTCAGTCTCTTGTTTATTAGTATTCATATATTACAAAATTATAATAATATTAATTTTAATTTGCAATTACGACAGATTAAGTTGTGTAAATAATAATAAAATTTTATCATACTAAAAAAGTTAAAGCAAATTGTATAATGTGGTCAGAAAATGGTCAGAGTACATTGGTATAATGAAGAACATATGTTAAGGTACATGAAAGAGGACTTTATAGAGATAATAGTAAAGGTTTTAGGTACATGAAAGAAAATAACAAGTCCACAAATGCCATGAAATGTTATTTTTTTGATTATACTTTATGAAGGGAGTGGGGGAAAACAAGGATTAGAAAAGGTAAAAATCCAGAGGTTGGATAATTTAATTGTTGAATTTATGAGTAAAATAAAGGAGTTAATATGAAAAATTTAAAGATAAGAACAAAATTCGTGCTTATGATAATAATACCATTATTATCGATTATAGTTATATCACTAGTAGGAGTATTGAAAGTTAATAGTACTTATGAAACTTTAACAGATATTTACTATGAAAAGACGTATAAAGTAAATGAGCTTATATTAAACGGGGATAGAGATATGTATCAGTCTCTTATAGCGAATAATGCATTGAATCGTGGGGATATAACTGATGCTGATAAGACTAAAAATAGGCAAGATTTAAAAGACAATATTAATCAAACAAGAGATAAAATTAAGGCGGCTATGGATATATTAATCCCGGGAAGATCATATTTAGAAAATTTCAGAGAAAAAAATAGCAATAAGAATATATTTGAACTTCAAGCTCAATTTGAAAAACATTATCAAATTTGGTTGGATAGCTTTAATATTGATACAGGTGAAGTGAAAAATCAAGAAGTCTTTGAAAAAGCTTTTGAAGATGCAAGATCAGATATAAATTTAATGACAGATGTAATGGAAATGACAACAATATCAACTCAAGAAGTTCTGAAAACTGATATAAAGGTTACTGAAATTGAATTTACTGTATTATCATTTTGCTCAATAATAATAACTTTGATTTTAGGGCTAATTATTTCCAAGGATTCATCTAACGTATTAATTAAGATAAGAAATATGGCTACAAGGCTTTCGAATTATGATTTTTCAGAAGACTTAATTCTAAAACGTCGTGATGAGTATGGACAAACTGCACATACTTTGAATACAGCTCAACAAAATGTACGGGAGCTTATAAATATTATTACAGAAAATACAAAGAATATAGACTATTCTAGTGAGAACTTAGCAGTTTCTATAAATGAAGTAAGTAATAATTTTATCGAGATAAATGAAGCAACTAAGAAGATAAATATGAGTGTTCAAGAGAATAGTGCTATAACAGAGGAACTATCTGCATCTGTAGAAGAGGTTAATTCCAGTGTTGTTATATTATCTGAAAAGGCTACAGATGGAACGAGTAATGCTATAAATATAAAAGAAAGAGCAAATAATGTAGAGAATAGTAGTAAGCAAGCAATTGAAACTATTAAAAAAGTATATAAAGAAAAGGAAGCCATGATAGTTAAGTCTATTGAAGAAGGGAAAGTAGTAAGTAAAATAATAATTATGGCAAATACAATTTCTGCAATAGCTGAACAAATTAATTTATTATCGTTAAATGCGGCTATAGAGGCTGCAAGAGCTGGTGAAAATGGAAAAGGATTTGCTGTAGTTGCAGAAGAGGTAAGAAAGCTTGCAGATCAATCTTCAGAAGCTACTAGTAATGTTAAAGATATAATTGAAAAGGTACATAGATCTTTTGATAATTTATCGGTAAGTAGTAATGAGCTTTTGAAATTCATGGATGAAGATATTAATAAACAATTTGAAGAATTCCATAATATAGGAAGACAATATTATGAGGATGCAGATTTTGTAAGTACTATGTCAACAGAATTGGCAGCAATGTCAGAAGAAATTAGTGCTACCATAAGTCAAGTTTCTGACGCGGTTCAGCATATTGCAGAGATGTCTCAGAAGTCTTCAGAAGGCATTAATAATGTAGAAGAAAACTTAAGTGAAGCTACTTCTTCTATAAATGAGATTTCTGAAACTGCTAATAAACAATCTGAGCTTGCAAATAATTTAAGTAATATGATAAAGAAATTTAAAGTGTAATTGTATTTAGGACATGCAATTAAGGTGTCAAGTCAGCAGTATTATCATTCTAATAGTAAGCTTAAATGTGAATATATATAAATCTAATGGGGAAGATTTATAAAATATCAAAAATGAGTTGTGATAATTTTAAACACAGCTCATTTTTTAGTCTTTATTTAAGAACAAAAGAAAAAGGAATTTTTTTTATTCATTTCTTAATTTGAACCCTATAGCTTTAATAAAATTTACATTAGGTTATACAGAGTAAATACAATTTGTATTATTCAAGAATGCTAAAAAACTATCTATCAAAATACTCGATAATTACCTCCATAATCCCGCCACATACCATGCCTTCATCTTCAGCAACATCACCTGTCATATCTACAGTTTGAAATTGATATCCTCCAGCTCTTAGAAGATAGCGAGCGTTATTAATTACTTCACCTTCGCTACATCCGCCACCAATGCTTCCAGAAATTTTACCAGATGGATATACAATCATTTTAGCACCTGCTTTTCTTGGAACTGAACCTTTTGTAGATATAATTGTAACAATTGCTTTTGGAGAATCATCTTCTGTACCTAATTCCATCAGTACATCTTTATCAAAGTCTGGCCAGATGGATTTTGATAAGCTATCATTGATATTAGTTGTATTGATAAGTCTTCTATGCTTAATAACTTGGGCTATAATGGAGAATGCTATTTCTTCAGGGGTAACTGCGCCTATTTCAAGACCTATAGGAGAATTAACTTTATCTAAATTTTCCTTAGAATAACCTTCATTAAGCAATTGCTCCATAGCACCTTTAACGCGGCGTTTTGAACCAATCATTCCAACATAAGCTGTATTATGATTTAATACTTGTCTAAGACAATCCATATCATGTCGATGTCCCCTAGTTATAATAACTACAAAAGCTGATTTATTTATATTAAGCAAATCGAAGCATTTTTCAAAACTTTCACAAATTACTTCATCGGCAGTTGGGAATCGTTTACTGTTAGCAAAAGAAGGCCTGTCATCAACAACTGTGACAGAATATCCAGCTTTTGAACCAAATTCAGCTAAAGGCTTAGCAATATGTCCTCCTCCGAGAACAATTAAACGAGGCTGTGGAAAATAGGGTTCTATTAGATAGGTTTGATTTTCAGATGCTTTAATAAACTGCAAGGTCCCAGTTTCTAATGCATATTTTGATTTCTCATAGACTATTTGGCTAAACTCAGGTATACAGTTATTAGTGAGCAGAATTTCTTCTGTAATAAGGAGTTTTTTATTAAAATTTTTACTCTCGCACTCTCTGTTATCCAGGATTGTAACAACAATGGCTTTTTTACCAGCATTTAATTCTTCGAGTAATCTTTTATAGATATTTTCAGTCATTTAAAGTCCTCCTTTCATTACATTTTTCTAAAGTATCCAATTTTGTAAAAAGTACAGCAATATTAATAAGAATAATAACATATAGTGGTTGAACTTTCAATGAATGAAATAGTACTATTTATGATATTGGAACCATTAAAAGACACGTAATTAAGCACTTTTTATCAATTATTATTAATATGTATGCTAGTACAGATGAATTTTTTTCTTCTTGATATATAAATAATACTATAATAATATTAGTGTGTTATAGTATTATTTATTATAACATTATTTAGGCACATTAAACTAAATAGACTAGCAGCTTTGACTTGTTATTTTTTTTAATAGCCTTAGTTAAGAGATAAGGAGAAATTAAATATGCACAAAATAGAACTTCTAGCGCCAGCAGGAAATTTAGAAAAACTTAAAACTGCTATAGATTTTGGCGCTGATGCAGTATATCTTGGAGGAAATAAGTTAAATCTAAGAGCATCGGCAGATAATTTCACAATAGAAGAATTAAAAGAAGGTCTTGAATATGCACATTCAAGAGGAAAAAAAGTTCACGTTACTTTAAATGTAATTCCACATAATGAAGACTTAATAGGGATTGAAGAATACATAACTGAACTATATGAAATAGGAGTTGATGCTGCACTTATTGCTGATCCAGGCCTTTTTAGCATAGCTCGCGTTGTAGCACCAAATTTAGAAATACATTTAAGTACTCAGGCTAGTAACTTAAATTATAAGTCTGCTTTATTTTGGCATAAAAATGGAATCAAAAGAATTGTAGCAGCCAGAGAAATGAGCCTTGAAGATTTAAAAGTACTAAGAAAAGAATTACCAGAAACTTGTGATATAGAAGCTTTTGTTCATGGAGCAATGTGCATGGGGTATTCTGGAAAGTGTTTACTATCAAATTATATAACTGGAAGAGATTCTAATCGTGGAACTTGCACTCAGCCGTGTAGATTTAAATATAATTTATATGAAGAAAGAGAATCAGGAGATTATCATAAAGTCAATGAAGGTGATACGGGAATGTATTTTATGAATTCAAAAGATTTATGTATGATAGAACATGTTCCAGAACTTATTGAAGCG
>Ga0302173_10001447_pt1 | contig 11901 bp, 10 predicted proteins | sample I_Fen_N3_1_FD_198785 | JGI IMG/M metagenome (GOLD analysis project Ga0302173, IMG submission 198785) | Peat permafrost microbial communities from Stordalen Mire near Abisko, Sweden - I_Fen_N3_1 | ecosystem: Environmental > Terrestrial > Soil > Wetlands > Permafrost | place: Sweden: Abisko... | reverse complement strand
TATTTTCTTTTATATGCCTAATTATTATTATTTTGAATCATCAACTATAAAAATAAGAATAATTAGGCATATCCCTTCTTTTAAGTGTTATAACATTTCAAAACATAAGCAGGTGGCATGTTAAAAAGTACTCTGTCTAGACTTATATCATTGAAATAACCAGCAATATAGTCTTTTTTTAGTAAAGAGTACTGAAATGTTATAAATAAACCATTCTTTTTTAGTATAGTTCCAGTTTTCTTTAAAATAGTATTTGAAACACTTTTTGGAAGACTAGCAAATGGCAAACCTGAAACTACATAATCTACTTTTTTTATATCATATTTCACTAGATATGTATCTATATTTTCAGCAGAATCATTTATAATAATAATATTATGATCTTTATTATATTTATCTTTCAGTTGGTTGCAAAATTCTTTGTTATTTTCTACCAATAATAATAGTAGATCCTTGGATTTTCTTTTCACAAGCTTGTCTGTAAAAACCCCAGTTCCAGGTCCATACTCAACTATACACTTTGCATTCTGAAAATCAATACCCTCAACCATTTTCTCAGCAAGTTTTTCTGAGCTAGGTGCGATAGCGCCTACATTCCTTGGTGATTTAATGTATTCAAATAAAAATTTAGTAAACTTCATATTAAAATCTCTCCTTTTAATTGTAATCATAAAGTGAAACTTTTTAGGTGGAGTTTTATACTCCAGCTGAATTTAGTTGAACTAATCCAGGAGCGTGCAGCCGTTAGCTCCCACTTGAAGAAGAGGGAGTTTTACGGATGCTAGCTATCGGATAAAATTTTAACAATGTTCAATTCTTTAAAATTAATTTAATTTTATTAGCTGATTTGATTATTCAATTTCTTAAAATTAAAATAGCTAACTAGAAGGATAACCATAAACGTAACAACAAATACATATATAGAATAGTTTACACTAATTCCTAAAAATGTATACAAAAGAATGATAGGTGTATCAGCTAAAAATATTGTTAAAACATATTTCTTGAAACTAATTCCAGTTAAAGCTGAAAAGAAACAAATAACATCTGAGGGAACTACAGGCGAGGAAACTCCTAATGCTAATATTTTAACATTATTCTTTTCAATAATATTGTATATTTTAGGATACTTGTCTATAATTCTATTTTGATAGTTCATACCCAATGTAAGCTTTGTAAAGAAAAACAATAAAATTTCACTTGATAAATTAGCTATTGTAGTTAAAATAAATGCTTCTAAAGGACTAAATAACATACCTCCAATAATAATAAAAATAGTACAAGGAATAAGTGTAATAGTTCTTAAAGATGCAATTATAATAAACAATAATGCGCTATATTGTGGATAAATCTTTAAAAAATTTATAATTGTATAAACTCCATTATTATACAATTTATACTTGAAAAATATAAATAAAATTGATACCCAAAATAGAAAAATAATACTTTTAAATAGTTTGTTCATTTTATGCACCTCTACTTTTATAATTATATATTAAAATGGGAACAGTAACCATCATTTTGAATTTTTTACTTAGCTATGAATTTATTATAGAAATTAAATATTAAATATAAGTTATGAAAAATCTTAAGAATTCTTAAGATTTTTTAACAATAAAACTGCTTAAACAATAGAATAAAGACATTACTCCTCACAGCAGTGTAATCTGTGATTTAATAGGGTCGCCTTTTGGGGTAACAAAACCTGCATGTACTACTATTCTTGCATTTTAAGCTTCACCTTGGGTAAGTATCTGAATTAAATGTGCGTACTTTACACCTGTTTTTTTATAATATAAAGTATAACACATGAGAAGCAAATAATAACTTCTCATGGAAAATAGTAGAGTGTATTATAGTTTTTTACCGGTAAAACCTATAATGGCAGCAAAATATGCATTAAAGCAATTAAGCTGTTTTTTACAATAAAAATTTAATTAATAATTGAATGTCAAATTTGAGGAGGATTTATAGTAATGAGTAGAGCATTAGTAAAAGAATATGAAGAAATTGTAGAAGTAATAAATAAATATGTGCAAGGAGTTGTTTCAGGTAAAAGTGAAATGATGAAACATAGTTTTCATAAAGATGCAACTATGTTTGGATATGTAAATGGTGTTGATCTAGTAGAAGGATCTATTCAAAATTTATTTGATGGTATAGATCAAGGAGAGCCTGCGCCAAATATTAAAGCAAGAATTGATATTCTTGATCTTGAAGGTACAGTAGCGTCTGCTCGTGCAATTTTAGAGGATGGAGGAGCTGTATTATACACTGATCTTCATCACTTAATTAAAATAGATGGTGAGTGGAAAATAGTGTCTAAGATGTTTCATCATCACGGATAAGAGCAGGTTTTGTAATATTAGATTTGTTGACAATGTATGGGAAATGCATACATTGCAATAGATTTTGGAAAAATTCGAAAGGAGAATTTTAATTTTGAAGAGTAAAAAAGCAATACTTTTAACAACAGTTTTAGTAATAGCCTTAGTAGTAGGTTCAGTAGCAGCATATGCTAATTCTACATGCCAGTGCACTACTTCTAATACAGAGTGTAAATGTAGCGAATGCGAATGTAAGTAGGAAAACTTACAACTTTTCTGAAAATAGTTTGCATAGATGAGTGCATATAAATATGCATTTTTAATGCTTCATTAACTGCAAAATCAATGATTTGGAAATATTTAGTGTAAAAGTTCTAAATTTGTAATGAGTTTTTCTTACAGTATGCTTTAAAGTAACTAAGTTGGATAGAAACTTATCTTCGAGATTTAGTTAAAAACAAGTCTTAGTCACGATGCTGTTCTCCCCATACACATAGAGCATCCAATATGGGAATTAGAGATTTTCCATATGGGGATAAGCTATATTCAACTTTAGGAGGTATCTGCGGATATTCTGTTCTTATTATTAAGTTATCAGCTTCAAGATCTTTGAGTGATAAACTTAATGATTTGTGAGATATTGTTCCAAGGCATCGTTTCAATTCGTTGTAACGGACTACCTTATAATTTGCTAACCAATATAAGATAATCAACTTGTATTTACCTGAAATCAATGACATTGTATAGCCAAATCCAGTGTCATTTATATTAATCCCTACAGGCATGCATTCATTCATTTTTTACACTCTCCTTTTGTTTGGTATATAACTTTTATATTGCATTAATATAGCACATTATAATAATGGAGGCAAGAGAAGATATTGGTTATATAAAATATGTATTCATTTTCTTCTTAAGCTTTACTTTAGGTTAGTATCTAACATTAATGTGCGTACTTTACACATTAATTTAAAAAACTATAATAAGAAATACAAGCAGATAGCGCTTTAAATCTATAGCTTAAATTTGCCAACTAGGACGATATGAAGAAGCAAGAAAACTTGCTACATCTATAAAACAATTATACTAGGAGGAAACATAATGAAAACATTACTTATTAATGGGAGTCCAAATGAAAAAGGCTGTACTTATACAGCACTTCATGAAGTAGAAAAAACACTTAACAAATATTTTACTATTAACAATATGCCTGTCGTTTCATCTCAATACTGGAATCAAGTACACGGATTTACACCAGAGGATGTAATGAAGGATGAAGAGGGTTTACAAACAATGCGCACTCTTGGTGAAAATATGGTATGGTTACTTAATTCTATTGAAGCCGGACGTAAAAACGGTGTACCAGCTCCACAGTACGAAGAACGCATGAGAACTCATTTTATTAGATAAGGCAGTAAAAGTAAGCTAAAGAGAAAAAATTAGATTTAAAAATTTTAAGAAAGACTTATTATATAACTATAAAATTAATAATCTACATTGAAATACATTTATTGGTATGATATAGTAAAGGTATACATAAATTGCGGATTGTTACTGATTCGATCAGGCGAGACCAAAATAGTGCTACGTGAGGTGCGCTATTTTGGTCATTTTTAATTAAAGGAGAATATAAAAATTTTCCGTAAAAAAAGTAAATCAAAAATAAAATTAATCGTAAGAAACTTTATAACTATTTATATATGAGTTTTAAGGTAAAAGGTGTTTTTTAGAACATCCCAAAATAGGAGGTAGAAAAAATGATAAAAAGAACTCTAACTACATTAATTTTGACGTTTACTATGGTATTTTCATTTAGTGGAAGTGCATTTGCAGCTGATGGAAAAACAGCATCAACTCCATCTTATAGTACTGTAACAGAAGTTGAGGACTGGGGAGCATCTAGCACTAAGGTAATTGTTAATTTGGGTGAAGGTAAAACTGTGGACAAAGGTTCTGTTTCAGCAGATACATTCAAGGTATATGCAGTAAAGTATCAAAAAGATGGTAAGACTCTAATAAATGTACCTGATAAGCTTGATCAAACTAGGCAAAATACGATTCCTCTTCAAGGTGGAAACCGTACCATCACAAATGCATATGTTTCTGATAAAGATGGAAATCCAGTTTCAAGTTCAAATTTCATAACACTTGAATTAAAAATTGGACCAGAGGATGATTTGGGTTCAGTAATATACGCTACAGGAAATTTTTCTAGTGAATGGGCAGTTTCTAAATATACAATTACACAGCAAAAGGATATAAGTACAAGTAATGGGGTAGTTTCAGGAATTACTGTTACTGATTCTACGGGTGGAGTTAGAAAACTTGTTGATGATTTTAAAACTGGAAGCTTTACAAATGCTGAGGATAATGTTACTTTGACTTTTGCAGATTACACACCAACACAAGATAATAAGAAGAATCCATTAGTTATTTGGTTACATGGCATGGGAGAAGGCGGAACAGATGCTACTATTCCTATATCCGGTAATAAGGCATGTAATTTTGCTTCAAAGGAAATACAAGCATACTTTGATGGAGCTTATGTATTGGCACCTCAAGCACCTACATTTTGGATGGATGGTATAACTGGAGGATTTGGAGATGGAACTTCAAAGTATGAGAAATCATTAATGGCATTAATCAAGGATTATGTTTCTAAACATGGTGATATAGATACAAATAGGATATACATTGGAGGAGATTCTAATGGTGGATATATGACAATGGTAATGGTTAGAGATTATAGCAGTTATTTTGCAGCTGCAATGCCTACTTGTGAAGCTTTAAAGGACTCATTAATTACTGATGCAGAAATTGATAAAATAAAAAATACTCCAATTTGGTTTACTGCAGCAAAAAGTGATATTTTAGTACCTGTTGATCAATATACAAAAGCAACATATGATAGATTAGTAAAGGCAGGAGCTAAAGATGTTCATATATCATTATTAGATAAAGTACTTGATACTACAGGTTTGTATAAGAACAAAGATGGTTCACCATATGAATATTTTGGTCATTTTTCATGGATATATGTGTATAACAATAAGAGTGTAGATAATATAAATGGTAAAACTACAACAATAATGGAATGGTTGGCTACTAAGACACTAAAGACAAGTGATTCAACAGGATGGGTTAAAAATGCTGATGGAACTTGGAGTTATATTAATACCGATGGAGGTAAAGCTACTGGCTGGATTAATGACAACGGAACTTGGTATTATTGTAATGAATCAGGAATAATGTTAGCTAATACAAACGTTGGTGAATATGTATTAGGTGATAATGGAGCTTGGGTTAAGTAGAGAACCAAAATCTGTGATTTTGTGTGAATCACTTACTCTGTGAGCAAGTAGATAAGTGAGAATCCAAATCTATGATTTGGTTAATCGAACTTAGTTAACTAGTGTATACGAGTTAACCTCCTTTGATGATTTGGTATGAATCACTTATAACCTCAGGGGTCACAATGTCCTGTGGGTAAGTAGATAAATGGAGATTTTAAATAGTTTTGTGTTAATAGTACATTTATTATAAAAATATTGCTGAAATTTTGATTTTCAGCAATATTTTTCTTTTAGCAAATTCTAAAGTTAGGCACATGAAAATAAATAACAAGTCCAAAGTTGCAATGTATATTTTTCATTAGGCAAGGAGATGAATTGCCCTCATAGCGAGCCTATTATGGTAATTTGTCGACGAAACATGATGGAAAATGGGCACTTTAGAAAAAAGTAGCTATGCTACATATACGAACTTTTCTTGCAAATGGACTTGTTATTTTTTTGATTGTGCATTATGTTTAGAGTAATATAGCATACATAGTATAATTAAATGATTATGGCATATTGTTGAAGTTGTTGTATTTAATTGCTATAATTAAAATAGCTATATATTGGACACCAGCAATTTATGAAAAAGTATACAAATATGAAATCTAGCGGATAAGGTTAGTTATAAAATGGGGACTGAGGTAATAAGCCATATAGCCCATAAAATAAATGATAAAGGTCATAAATTTGACTTAGGTCGAATAAAGTATGATTTATAAAGACGGAAATGAGGGGGTTAGCAATGTCAGATCTTTTATCTCAAAGTGAAATAGATGCTTTACTTGCTGCAATGTTGATGGGAGAAGCAATTGAGGAGGTTAGTGACAAGCCTTCTGAGGAGATGAAAAGCACTCCCTCTGTCTTGTTAGAGGAACAGTTAAAATTTCCTGAGAAAGATTTACAAGTATTAGAGTACATACATAAAGAATATGCAGAGGTTTTGTCTCTTAGTTTGTTTAGAAATGTACAAGTAAAGGTATCTTTAGAGTCTATACAAGAAATAAGCTATGAAGAATTCAGACATTCAATTCCATGTCCTGCTGTTATAACTGTATTTAAATTGAATCCTTTAGAGGGATATTTGTTATTTGAGACAAGTCTAGATTTTGTTTCGAAAATTTCTAATGTGTGTTCAGATGACGATGGAGGGCAGAAACAAGAGCTGCTTTTGAACTTAGAAAGTGATAAAAATACTTTAATAAAAATAACTGAAATGTTTATCAAGAATCTTGAAAAGCCTTGGGGTAATGCTTTAGCTGTTAATTCTGAAGTAGAAAATGTGGAAACTGATCCTGCCAATATTAAACTACTTTTTGAGAATGAATCTGTAGCAATGCTATCATTTTCTGCTGCTTTGAATGAGTTCACCGGTTTCTTTAATATATGTATTCCTTATTCAAGTATAGAAAAATACTCAGGGAAGTTAGAAATAATGCCAACATTTCCTAAAGTGGAGACAAGCCTTTTCTTAGAAAATGCTAGAGTAAATATAAAGGCAGTATTGGCAGATATAAATTTATCTTTAGGGGAACTTATGGATTTAGAAAAGGGCATGATTTTAAATACTCATAAACCATATAAGAATAAAGTCGCTATATTAGTAGAAGGAAAACATTGCTTTGATGGTGAAGCTGGTATACTGAATAACCGCAAAGCTGTACAGATAGAAAATTGTTTAGATAAGGATGTGTAAAGATGAGTAATGTATTTTCACAGGAAGAAATAAATGCTTTATTGGAAAGTAGCTTAAATGAAGAAGAAAAACCGAAAAAATCGAAGCGTGGGAGAAAAAAGACGTCTCCTAAGGCAGAAGCTATCGATACAACAATTAATACAGATGATCAGAAAGAACTTATTGCCGTGGCAGAAATGGAGAAAGAACTCGTTGTCTTGACAGACATGGAAAATGATATTATTGGAGAGGTAGGCAATATCTCAATGGGTTCTGCTGCTACAGCACTCTCTGATATGATTGGAAAAAGAGTAAGTATAACTACGCCAGTAATTTCAGTGACAACTTTAAAAAAGATGAGAGAAAGTTTTGAGATACCAAATATAGCAGTAGAAATAAAATATGTAACTGGAATTGCAGGGAAGAATATTTTTTGTATGAAGGTTACGGATGCAGCAGTCATTGCAAATCTAATGATGGGCGGCACTGGAGAAACAACTTGTGAAATTTTATCAGAAATAGAGGAAAGTGCAGTTTCGGAAGCTATGAATCAGATGATTGGTTCTGCGGCAACATCTATGGCTACAATGTTTTCCAGAAAGGTAGATATTTCCCCGCCAAAGTCAAAGGTTTGGGATTCTACAACTCCGAATATGTCTGATCTTCTTGAGGAAGAAGAAGCGATTATTCAAGTTGCATTTAGACTTCAGATAGAAGATTTAATCGACAGTATCATTATGCAGGTATTATCTGTAGAAACAGTGAAAAAAATAGAGTCTATCATGATGGGGAATGAACCTGTAGAAGAACCTAATGAAGTTGCTAAATCAAGTGACATTGTCATTGAAAGTAAGCAGGATGCGGTTGAAAAGATTAAAGATCAAGCAAGTATCAAAGAGGAAGTCGTTGCAAAAGAAAAATCAGAAAGTAGCACATACAGTTCTATTTCAGAAACTGAGCCTTTCAATGATAAAATGCAAAAGGTGGAGTTTAAATCTTTCAATGAGGCAAATTATGTATCCAAAAACACAAATTCTATATTTGATGTTCCATTAAATATACAAGTGGTATTAGGAAATGCGGAACGTACCATTAAAGAAGTTATGAATTTTGGCAAAGGAACGTTGCTTGAGCTTAATCAAGCGGCTGGTCAGCCTATAGAACTCCATGTAAATGGAAAAGTCATTGCTTATGGAGAAGTTGTGGTGGTAGACGGAAATCTTGCTGTAAATATTATAGATGTAAATAAAAATAACATATGATTTAGTGGTGATATTAGAAGAAGATTGGACTATTGTATTATTCAATAATCCAATCTTCACAATTCTACACATCTGTTATCATATTTATAAGCAATTAATTTAGCCACGAGAAAATTCTCGTGGCTAAACTGAAATTAGGCACTAGAAAGAAAATAACAAGTCAAATATACTAGCATACTGACTTGTTATTTTTTTGATAGTGCCTTAAACCATTTATTTTAAAAATAAAACTTTTTGTACAAACTTCATAGTATTCAATTGATTTTCATTTATATAATTCAAGATATCAACTAAATACGTTTTGTGATGTTCTATAGTCTTAGAAAAAACTTGAATGAATCTAACTGTATTATCTGGAGAAGCATCTTTATTAAATAAAAATATCCCAACTAAGTAAAATCTAATGAAGGAATATCTTATTAAAAGCATAATGTATCCATCAAATACTGATTCAGTTTCTGAAAAAGGAAATAAATTTTTATACATGAAATTAACTAAGTAATTTTCAAAAATATAGCTATTATCCTTTGTGAACTTTTCGAAATAACAATCAAAGCCTTTTTTATAAAGTTCTGAATATTTATTTATATCTTTTGTTTTATCAAAATTAAATCCAGCTACAAGTTCTTTAGTATATTCTTGAAATGAAGTACTATCAACTTCATTAAAGACATTTAAATCATCTATCATTTTCTTGAAAAATGATACTTGAAAAGTATAATTTAATGTATTTTTTTCATAAGAATCATTCATTGAATTTATATTATATTCATTAATAAATTCACTTACTCCCTTGTAGTTAGAATCAAGTTCTTCTTGTAATTGCTCCAAAAAGTTACCTAAAATAAAAAGTCTTTCATTTAAATCAAATTTACGATTCTTTATTATTTTGATGCTAACATCTCTAATTTCTTTTAAATACTTTATAGGTGAATTATTAAATTCTTTAGATTTAGTATCAATATTACTTGATAGAATATGTTTATCTAAAGTTTCTTCACTTTCTGTAAACTCAATTCCATCTTCTTTTAATAGAAGAATCCTTGCAGCTTCAGGGCATGATACATCAAGGGACATTTCATAATATCCATCAATTTTATTGGTGATTCTAGGGAAAGAAGTACAAACATTTGAAAGATATTCTTCTCCTAGCTTTGAATATATTACACAATAATTCTCTTCATCTAAGAAAGGACATCTTTTACCAGCTTTTAAGTTAACTTTTCCATAATCTACTTCATCATCATAATAATTGTTATTGTTATAGACATTTCTTTGAAACATTTTCTTCATATCTTTGTCTTGAACTTTGTAATACTGTTTGAATGTGATTTTATCAATATCTACATCCCAACCAATACAACAACTATCTTCGCAACTCCCACCGATGCACTTAAATTCTTTAAGATATAGTGGGGATCTCATCTTTACCTTTGTTCCCATAATTTCCTCCAAATTAAAATTCTACACATTAGAACAGAGCAGCTATGCACTTATAAACAGAGCAGCTATGCTGCAATACGGAACTTCTCTGCATATCCAAACTTCTATTGGTAACTTTTGACTTGTTATTTATTTTCATGTGATTAATGTGTTCGCTACGATATAACTAAAACCAACGTCTCCACCATCATCAAGTTTATTTTCAACAACTACTATATTTTAGCACACAATTTAAGTTTATTAACAAGTTATGCGAATTTTTGTGTAATTATTCTTAATGGATAGAATGCTTTTTTTATTAAGTAGAAACAAGGAGAAGATCTAAATGTATATCAGAGATAGTTATAATATGTATGTTTGTTTTGGTGATTTGATGATATAATCATAACTAAGTAATTACCCTTGTATTTTATATTTTGGGATTTATTGTACAAAAATATAATAGTTTAATCAATAAATATGTAACTATAATAAAAGCACAAGAGGTAGAATGAGAGATTTAAAACGAGATAAGCATCTAGGAGGAAATATGTTAGGTAATAAAGAGTTTGATAATATAAATAATTCAACAAAATCACTGGGAGATCAGACATCAGAAAGAATTATTCAATTAATTATGGATAACCAGTGGAGCAGTGGAGATAAACTGCCTAATGAATATGATCTTGCAGAGATGCTTGAGGTAGGAAGAAGTACGATTAGAGAAGCTATAAAAGCTTTAGTTTCGCGTAATATATTAGAAATTAGAAGAGGATCTGGAACTTTTATATCTAAAAAATGTGGAATTGCGGATGATCCTCTAGGATTAACATTTGTAAAAGATAAATTTAAATTAGCTCTTGATTTATTAGAAGTTAGATTTATAATTGAACCATCAATTGCATCTATAGCTGCAACAAAAGCTACAGAGGAAGAAATACAGCAAATGTCTACTTTATGCGATGAAATAGAAGAGTTGATTTTGAATGGTAAGCCCTATATGGAAAAAGATATAGAATTCCATACAGCTATAGCTAAAAGTAGTAAAAATTTAGTTATGGTAAATTTAATTCCGATTATAAATAGTTCTATTGCAATATTTATTGATATTACAAATCAAAAGTTACGTAGTGAAACTATAGAAACACATAGAGAGGTTTTAAATGCAATTAAAGAGCATGACTCTAATGGCGCACGTGATGCGATGTTCTTACATCTAGTATATAATCGTAGAAACATTAGAAGTGTTATACAGAAAGAAAAGAATGATTAGTTTTTTAATATGAAAATGCATCTGCTTTATTTATGAAAGCAGATGTATTTTTTTATATTCATCCAAAATACATCAGATGAATAAATGATTAAATAACGAAAAAATAGTTATAAAACGTAAAAAGAAAAAGATTTCATAAAAAATATTGACAAATACATCTGATGTGTTATTATAAATACATCAGATGTATTTAAACGATATCAAATATAAATAAGGAGGGACGTAATAATGATTAGTCAAGAAATAAGAAAAATTGCTCCAGAAATGGATCCTCTTCGTAGGGGAATGGGATGGACAACTGAGGATTTAGCAAAGCCACAAATTATAATAGAAAGTACTTTTGGAGATAGCCATCCAGGAAGTGCACATCTTTTTAAATTTGCAAACAAGGCAGTAGAGGGCGTTAACAAGTCCGGAGGAAAAGCAGCAAGATATTTTGCAACAGATATTTGTGATGGTATGGCACAAGGGCACGATGGTATAAATTATTCTTTAGTTTCAAGAGATACAATTACTTCGTTAATAGAAATTCATGCAAATGCAACACCATTTGATGCAGGAGTATTTATTTCAAGTTGCGATAAAGCAGTTCCATCACATCTTATGG
>Ga0302173_10001446_pt1 | contig 11904 bp, 9 predicted proteins | sample I_Fen_N3_1_FD_198785 | JGI IMG/M metagenome (GOLD analysis project Ga0302173, IMG submission 198785) | Peat permafrost microbial communities from Stordalen Mire near Abisko, Sweden - I_Fen_N3_1 | ecosystem: Environmental > Terrestrial > Soil > Wetlands > Permafrost | place: Sweden: Abisko... | reverse complement strand
CTATTATTTTTTTTCTATTTTTTTTCGTGTTGCAAATATAATGGTTTACTAAATTATGTAGGTTTAAAATTGTTCCAGAAATAGCTTCTTTGGATGGATTTTAAACCTTTTGGAGGTTTTTTCTACCTGAGATTGCATTTTGTTGACGAAATAGATTCGTATGGGGTGGAAAATAAATGAGAAGTGTTTTGTAAAGCTGATTCTAAAGCGAATTTGGAAGATTCTGTTTTGAACTGTTTGCTTTTCTTCATGAAATAGGACTAAAAAAATTAGGCTGCTTTCCTCTGTAGAAGAAAGCAACCTAATTAAAGATGCCGCACTGGTGATGGATGAAAACTCCGTATGACAAGATTTGAGTTCCCGCCGTCCTTTGTAATCCACCTAATCCGAAGATAGTGGCACGCCATTGGCTCAACAGAGATGTCTCGGAATTTTAGTTTAATTGTAGAGCTTCCCAATCAAAGCAATGCGGCTTTTTTCAATATTTTTTAGAGCGCTTTGCAGGCCCTTTAGAGGCTTTTGCTGATGCAAAGATAATAATAAAATTCTATGTTTGCAAGTTTTCGACCTTTTTTATCGCATTTCATCGAATATATTTTTGTGTAAAAAAAAGGTTCCTCAATGAGGAACCTTTGCTTTTGTACGTAGAGTACTACGTTTGTGGCTTTTACTTTACTTTTGCAACAATAGCTTTGAAAGCTTCCACGTGATTCATCGCAAGGTCGGCAAGGACTTTACGGTTGATCTCAATACCTGCTTTGTGAAGTGCACCCATAAGTTGAGAATATGACATTCCCTCTAGGCGCGCAGCTGCGTTGATACGTTGAATCCATAGTGCGCGGAAGTTGCGCTTTTTGTTTTTACGGTCGCGGTAAGCATAGGTAAGACCTTTTTCCCATGTGTTCTTGGCTACTGTCCAAACATTCTTTCTAGCACCAAAGTAACCTCTGGTAAGACCTAAAATTTTCTTTCTTTTTGCTCTTGATGCAACGTGATTTACTGATCTTGGCATAGTTTTGTTCTTTTTTGAATGTCAGCGTCGTGGTGTCTTTCGACCCTTGAACTTTGTTTGCTGCGCATTCGGTTAATACATTAATTTCTTGAAAATGCGTGTCGCTTCTTGGATTACTTCAGACAAAGAAGTTGCTTTACTTGCTTGAGATTGGCAGAGTCTACCAAACCAGATTTGCAAAGGTTTCTTTTTTGCTTTGTAGTCTTTTTCGTCAGAATATGACTGTGGAAAGCGTGCTTTCTCTTGATTTTACCTGTTCCGGTAAGAGTGAATCTTTTTTTGGCACCGGAGTTAGTTTTAACTTTTGGCATTTTGTTAATTATTTAATTATTAATGTGATTGCAGCGCACTATGCGGCGCGCTGCAATCTCTTTTCTTTTTCAGAAAGCTTCGTTGAAGCTTTTATTCAGCTTGTGCAGATTCGGAGGGAGTATTCTCTACAGTAGCATTCACTGCTGCTGTTTGTGACTCTGCTTCTCCTTTCACTGTAGGAGCGGCTTTCACTTTTATTTCCCTCTTTTTAGGAGAAAGGAAGATAATCATGCGTTTGCCTTCTAATACAGGTAATTGGTCTACTTTCGCACAATCTTCTAGATCATTTGCAAATCGAAGTAAAAGAACTTCTCCTTGCTCCTTAAATAGAATAGAGCGACCTTTAAAGAATACATACGCTTTTACTTTGTCGCCATCTGCAAGAAAGCCACGAGCGTGTTTCAATTTAAAGTTATAGTCATGATCATCCGTTTGAGGTCCAAAACGAATCTCTTTGACGTTTACTTTTATCTGCTTTGCTTTTTGCTCTTTTGCTTTTTGTCTCTGCTGATAAATGAACTTAGAAAAATCAATTATACGGCATACAGGTGGCTCAGCATTTGGAGAAATCTCTACGAGATCCTCTCCTCGTTCTTCAGCTAGGCGGAGTGCTTGTTGGATGGTATACACCTTCGATTCGAGTCCTTCACCAACGATGCGAACTTCTCTTGCTCGGATGTTCTCGTTGACTTTGTACTGATCTTTTAGTTTGTCATTCTTTCCCTGACGTCTATTTCCTTGATTATTCATTTATTAAAAAAACTATTTTCGGGTGCAAAGTTAATACTTATTTATCATATTTCGTACTTCTTCGGTAACTTTTTTCGCAAAATCGTCTATTTTTACTACTCCTTCGTCACCAACTCCTTGTTTTCGTACAGAAACCGTACCTTCTTCTGCTTCTTTTTCTCCTACAATAAGCATGTAAGGGATGCGACGCAGTTCATTATCACGTATTTTACGACCAATTTTCTCGTTGCGATCGTCTACGAGTGCACGAATTTCTTGTGCATCAAGTTCTGCACGTACTTTTTCTGCATATTCATTAAACTTCTCACTAATAGGGAGAATGATTACTTGGTCGGGGGTCAACCATAGAGGGAACTTACCACCGGTGTGCTCAATAAGCACTGCAATGAAGCGCTCCATTGAACCAAATGGGGCACGGTGTATCATTACCGGACGATGCTTTTGGTTGTCGGATCCTGTGTATTCCAATTGAAAGCGTTCAGGTAGATTATAGTCTACTTGGATCGTTCCAAGTTGCCACTTACGGCCGATGGCATCACGTACCATAAAGTCGAGCTTAGGACCATAGAAAGCGGCTTCACCATATTCTACTTTTGCTTTTAGTCCTTTTTCTTGGCAAGCCTCTACAATCGCTTGTTCTGCCTTTTCCCAATTCTCATCGGATCCGATATATTTATCGCGATTTGTTTTATCACGAAGTGATATTTGTGCTTCGAAATTATCGAATTTGAGTGCTTTGAAGATGATCATGATGATGTCCATTACCTTCAAAAATTCATCTTTCACTTGGTCGGGGCGACAGAAAATATGTGCATCATCTTGCGTAAAGCTCCGTACACGTGTCAATCCATGCAGTTCGCCACTTTGTTCATAGCGGTATACAGTACCGAATTCAGCCAAGCGAACAGGCATCTCTTTGTATGAACGTGGTTGCCATTTAAATATTTCGCAGTGGTGAGGGCAGTTCATAGGTTTGAGCAAATACTCTTCACCCTCTTCAGGGGTATGAATAGGTTGGAAAGAGTCTTTTCCATATTTTGCATAGTGACCCGATGTAACATAAAGTTGCTTGTTACCAATATGCGGAGTCATTACTTGCTGGTAACCGAAACGCTTCTGTATTTTCTTTAAGAAGTCTTCAAGGCGTAGACGTAGTGCAGTTCCTCGTGGGAGCCACATAGGAAGTCCTTTTCCTACCATTTCGCTGAACATGAAGAGTTCCATCTCTTTTCCAATCTTGCGGTGGTCACGTTTCTTAGCTTCCTCCATAAGTGCCAGATGCTCATCCAAGAGTTTCTTTTTAGGGAATGAAATGCCGTAAATACGCGTAAGCATGGGGCGATTTTCTTGTCCACGCCAATAAGCTCCTGCTACAGAAGTCAGCTTTATAGCCTTTATTGCTGAAGTAGAAACGAGGTGTGGACCGCGACAAAGGTCTGTAAACGAGCCTTGTGTATAGGTCGTTATAGTTCCTTCTTCGAGGTCTCCAATAAGTTCGCATTTATAAGTTTGTCCTTCCTCTGCAAATAGAGTAAGTGCATCATTTTTTGTAATATCTTTACGGACTAATGTTTCATTTTTAGCGACAAGTTCTGCCATTTTAGCTTCAATAGCAGCGAGGTCGCCTTCTTTAATTATAGCTTCACCTGGATCCACATCATAGTAAAAACCGTTTTCGATAGCCGGACCAATGCCGAATTGAATACCGGGATAAAGTTCTTTTAGGGCTTCAGCCATAAGATGGGCTGAGGTATGCCAGAAAGAGTGTTTACCTTGCTCATCTTCCCATTTGTAAAGTACAATCTGAGCGTCAGAATTAATAGGACGGTTCAATTCTATAGTTTCACCGTTGATGCTGCAAGAAAGTACCTCTTTTGCCAAGCGCGAGCTGATACTTTCTGCAATTTGCAGGCCAGTGATTCCTTCGTTGTATTCACGAGAGGAACCATCAGGGAAGGTTATCTTAATCATTCTTGTATATGTTTTTTATATTTATCTTTGTGGAAATATACCATTTAGCAGTGCAAAATTACATAAAAATTTTAGATATTCATCCCTTTTGTGGAAAAAATGAATAACTAGGAGCGAAATTCTTACTTTGTATATCGTTTGATTAGACTGTATGCAGACGGAATGCCCATTTCGCCAGCTTTACTAAGGTCGGAAAGAGCTTCTTTTTGTTGCTTCAATTCGAGGAAAATAAGTCCGCGGTTGTAATATGCTTCTGTAAAGTTAGGCTCTAATTTAATAGCTTGAGTATATGATTCTATAGCTTCCTTAGAATGTCCTAAAATTGATAAAATGAGTCCACGATCGTAATATGCTTGAAAAAAATCGGGCGCTAATAAAATTGTTTTATTTAAGTCTGCAAGCATTAATTGCAATTCACCATAGGTTGATTCAGGTTCTTCTTTTTGCGCCTCTTTATTTTTGTTCTGTACAGAATTATTATCTTCTTTTAGTTGCTTTCCATGCAGCTGATAAATTTTCCAATAGAGACCGGATCGCGTAAAATAAGCCCACATTATCGTACTATCACAATGCAGTGCAGAATGAAGATCGGAGAGAGCGGATTGAGTATCCTGCATCATTCCGTAGTCAATACCTCGGGCTAAGAATAATGTGGCTAGCAAAGCATTGTTCTTTTTTATACGTGAAGCGTTAGATTGAGTCGAGCTTTCTATTGTTTTTATTTTTTGACTTAATGATTCAATAGATGCAAATCGACGTGTAATTTGATCATTGTTAAGCGTCTCTTCCCATGCCGTAATTACAGCAGTTTCAGGGAGATGATACGACTGATTGAGTTGCTCAATGCCTTTATAATAGGTTAAATCGGGCCTAATTTCATGCGTCTTTCTATAGTATCCTAAAAGGAAGAAAGGTTGTGGAGTATATTCAACGCCATGATCTTGTACACGACCTTGAAATGCGTTAGAATATTTCAGATCGTCTTCTACTTTATTATTCTCTATCAGATCTGCGTAATTTTCAACTTCGGTTGTGTCATTCAGCTTTCGAGCGGGTTTTGGCTTACCTTTTATACGCCAATTATTTCCACCAAATCGCATATCCATGTTTGCTCGCATTAGTTTGGCCTCATCTAGTGCTGCTTTAGCTTGTTGTCCTGATTTTTTATAAGCTTCTGCACGGTATTCATAGCCGGCTAGAAAGTTTGGATGTTCTTTAATAATCGCAGTGAGGTCGCGAATTGCCCCATGATAATTACCCGTTTGCAGCAACAGAATTGCACGATTGATAAGTGCCTGTTCATTGTCGGGCTGATGCTTTAGTATAAAATTAAAATCTTCTATTGCTCGGTTGTTATCACCTACATTTTGTCGTAAAAGGCCTCGGTTATAATGTGCAACAACATGGTTTGGACGTAGCTCTATTGCTTTATCGTAATCACTTAGCGCATCATCCAATTTCCATTGGTAATAATATGCAAAAGCTCTTTCAATAAATAAATCCGCTTCTTTATTGTTTATTTTAATTGCTTTGGTTAAATCAAATTCAGCTTCTTTGTAGTTTCCTTTTTTGAGTGAAAGCTCTCCCTTAAAAGCCCATGCGTTTTCCTGAAGAGAGTCGATGGCTAACGATTCATTAATATGCTTTATTGCGAGTAGTGTGTCTCCTTTATTTATTGCGCAATCAGCTTTCATTAATGCTATACGTTCTTTCCCTTCGGTAGCATAATGAGTAAGCTCGGCTAGTGTTTCCTCGGCTTTATTATAATCTTTCATTCGCATATAGCAAAGTGAAAGATTATATAATGCGTTGCCCTCACGTGGGTTTTGTTCTAGTAAATGCAGGTAATCAGCTACTGCTTTCTTATATTCTTTAGCCTCTATGTAGCCGATTGCCCTTACTCCATAGGCGTCAGTAAGGAACGCATTCCGTTCAATAGCAGCTGTGCCGTCTGCTATGACTCCTGTATAGTCCTCAAGTCGCAGTTTAGCGATCGCACGAAAGAAAAAAGGTTGTGCTAAGTATGGTTTTGCTTCAATCACACGATTGAAATATTGTATGCTTAGCATATAATTTTCAAAGAAAAGCGCATTACGACCAAGATCCAGTACATAGTTAGTATTAATCTGTCCCACTAATGTAAGTGGAACCAAAGATATTATTATCCTCAAAAACCAATGGCGAATACTAAACATGGTGAATTGCTTTTAGCTAGTGAAATCGTGGTAAAGTCAAACTGTGTTAGATTTATTTGATGCGAACAGATTTTGTTTTGTAGCTAGCGTGTATTTTCCCTTTTAATATATTTGCTAACTTATTTTTTATCATCTGTTTGCGTAACCCTTTTACATGATCGATAAATATAAGACCTTCTAAGTGGTCATATTCATGTTGAATTACGCGTGCTAAGTAATCATCGACTTCTTCATCGTGTGCCACAAAATTCTCGTCGAGATACGAAATTCGTACTTTTTCGGGACGTTGAATGTTTTCGCTGATGCCCGGCAATGAAAGGCAGCCTTCGCTAATGATGCATTCTTCTTCGCTCTCTTCGTAGATATTGGGGTTGATATATGTGCGTTTGCAATTTGTATATTCAGATTGCTCTTCGGCGAGTGATGTTAAATCGACAATAAACAGGCGGATGGGGAGTCCCACTTGTGGCGCTGCTAATCCTACCCCTTCTGAATAAGCGAGCGTTTCAAACATATTTTCGATGAGCTGCTTTAATTCAGGGTAATTTGCGTCTATATCTTTTGTTTCCTCGCGAAGTACGGGTTGACCATAGGTATAAATAGGTAAAATCATTTTTTTTGTAATGAAGATTGATGTAATAAGGGTTATAATCTTTTACTTTCCATATAGCTTTGCAAGATAATTGTTGCGCTGATTTCATCTACGAGCGCTTTGTTCTGGCGAGCTTTTTTTCCCAACCCGCCATCAAGCATTGTTTGATGCGCAAGTGAGGATGTAAATCGCTCATCGACTTCAATAACTGGAACTGTAGGAAAAAGTTTCGCTAGCCTCTTTTCGAAAGCTATAATACGTGCCGCGTTCTCTGATAGTTCACCCGATAATTGGCGGGGTAGCCCGATGACGATACACTCTACTTTTTCTTTTGCAAAGTATTCTTTTAGCCAAGACTCTAAGATATGGGTCTCTACTGTACAGAGCCCATTTGCGATAAGTTGCAACATGTCACTTACTGCAATGCCAGTGCGCTTTTTCCCGTAGTCGATAGCTAGGATACGTGCCATATGGTTGTTTTTATTTAATAAAGGTTGCGGAAGCCAATAATGCTTCGTACTTCTTTTAAAGTAGCAGCGGCACTAATTTGCGCTTTTTCAGCACCTTCGCGAGCAATCCTTTCTAGAAGTGCCTGATTTGAAGAAAACTCGGCGATTTGTTCGCGAATTGGTTCTGTATAGCTAATGATGTCTGCCGCAAGTTGCTTTTTCATATCTCCATAGCGAATGGAACAGTCATTCCATTTTTCTTCGAAGAATTGGATAGTTTCTGGAGCGGAAACAATATCCATGAAAGTAAATAGATTCTGAATGACTTCAGGCTTTTCGCTGTTGGCTTCTGTGGGGCCGGCATCGGTTACAGCACGCATTACTTTTTTGGTGATTGTTTTAGGATCATCTTTTAAATAGATGCAGTTACCTTCACTTTTCCCCATTTTCCCGCTTCCGTCGAGGCCTGGAACTTTTAAGGCTTCTTTTGAGAAGTAAAAAGATTGAGGCTCTGGAAATAGTTCAGTTTCGTACATGAAATTGAAACGGCGAGCACAGTGACGTGCCATTTCCATATTTTGCTCTTGGTCTTTGCCTACTGGTACTTTTTTTGCCCGGTGGATAAGAATGTCGGCTGCCATTAGTGTAGGGTAGGTGAGAAGCCCGGCATTTACATTTTCAGGCTGCTTGCGAGCTTTTTCTTTAAACGTGGTTACACGTTCTAATTCCCCCAAATAGGTGTTCATATTGAGGTATAGATAAAGCTCTAATACCTCTTTTACGTCGCTTTGCATATAGATGGTTGACTTTTCAGGGTCTATGCCACATGCTAAGTATTCTGCGAGAATTGTTTGTGTGCTTTGCACAATATCGTTAGGCTTCGGATGAGTCGTTAAGGAATGCCAATCTGCAATAAAAAAATAGCATTGGTACTCATCTTGCATTTTTACGAAGTTTTTTACGGCTCCAAAGTAGTTGCCTAGGTGTAAGTTGCCCGTGGGACGGATACCACTTACTACAATTTCTTTGTTCATTTGTACTCTGTTTTGTTTCTTATTTTGGTGCAAAGGTACGAATAATAGACGAAATAGCCTAAACTATGAAGGATAATGTTTCTGAATAATATCTAATAGAAAGTTTCTATTATTATTTATAAGGTATATTGTTCTTTTATATTTGATTCCTTTTGAATTTGAATCTAAATAGAATGTGATATAATCTATTGATATGTAATATACTATGCGAGTAATAGATAAAAACATAAAAAAAAGTTCCTGAAAAATTTGGTTGATATTAAAAAACGTAGTATCTTTGCACCGCAATTGAGAGATAAAGTTGTTGCTCAAATCGGGCGTTTAGCTCAGCTGGTTTAGAGCATCTGCCTTACAAGCAGAGGGTCGGGGGTTCGAATCCCTCAACGCCCACACCGAAAAAGTAACAACAAAACTCTTAATTGGGCGTTTAGCTCAGCTGGTTTAGAGCATCTGCCTTACAAGCAGAGGGTCGGGGGTTCGAATCCCTCAACGCCCACACCTTTAAAATGGTATACATTGTCCGAAGTTTAGCTTCGGACTTTTTTTTTCTATATATATTCCGGATACATGGATCATACCGAAAACGGGCATTATACCGAAAGTCTGTAGGTTTTCAGATATTTGAAAAATGCGTTTCTCAATTGTGAAAAATGCGTATTACATATTTAAAAAATGCGTTTCAAATATTTGAAAAGGTATGCATGAACGCAAATATTGTAAATAATTAGTTCACGAAACGATGAAGATAACCTGACGATTACAAACGAATAATCGTCAGTGTAAATGATTACGAATAAAACTGTTACGAATAAACTGACGATCTGAAGGAAAAATAACGCATTCTAATAGGTGGGCTATATACCTCACTTTATTTGCACTATAGTCAATTGTTTCAGGCGCGATTAAGCTCTTCTGCTATATTAGTTAGATGAGTCTCTTATCTTGTTCCTGTTTTTGCTTCAATTCGTTCTCTTTTTCGATATTCTTTAGGAGATTGCCCCATAATTTTAGTAAAAGTACGTGTGAAGTAGTATGCATCTTCGTAGCCCACGCGGTGACAGACTTGGTTGATGCGCATTTCCGTAAAATCAAGATATTGACAGGCTAGTTGTATTCGTAGTCCCATTAAGTAGTTAATAGGCGACTGTCCGGTGCTTTCTTGAAACACCATTGATAGATGAGGTGCTGAAATTCCTACTCCACTAGCAATGTCTTCTACTTTTAGTTTTCGTTCAATATTTTCACGCATAAAATGAATCGCTAGTGAAGTATAATCGCTTGCAACATCTTCATCGGGATTTGTATCTCGATAAATTTGCAGATAACAAAATGAGCTCATGTAATATAGTAAACATAGGCTTGCATATTCTAGATGCTGTTTGCTGTAACCTCTCTCTAAGGTATAGTATATAGTTTCAAAAAGCTTATTTCGATATTCGATACGTGATTCCGCGCCCGGCTTTATGTTGATAGGATAATTATTGGGCGAGTCAACGAAATGCTCGGCAAGAGTTCCCTTAAAGTATATCCAATAAATAGTCCATGGATTGTTCTCGTCCGATCCATATGCATGTGGTCTTCCTGCAGGTAGTATAAAGTATTGATTTTCGCGAACGTGTTTAATAACGCTACCAACGCGAAACCATCCACTTCCCTTTACGAGATAAATCAAAACATGCTCTTTTAATGCAGTTGATCTTTCTCTGTAATGAAATTTAGCACTTGGAAAATAACCTATATTAATAAGGTATAAAGAATTTGTGATCGGATTCGTCTCTAGCGAATCCGCTACCATTTTTGGAATCCTAATAGCACGTTGTCCGCTGAATCCTCCAATTTTTTTCATGTTATAAAGCAGTTATATTAGATTCAAAGATCAAAGATAGTGTAAAAAAAGCACTAATCATTGAATAATCCATTTTTTTTTGTTTTTTTTCTATTTTTCACCGGTATGGAAACCTCTATCTTTGCATCGTGAGTTAATGATTAAAGCAGTGATTGCTTGTTAATAGTGTATTAAGTACAACGGAGTGCAATAAGAATGGTACTCCACCTTAAATTAGATTATAGTCGTGAGACTAGAACTATGAAAAACATTACATTAAGAGCCTGATTTACTTTAAAAGTAAATTTCCTCTTTCAATGCCTAAGAAGCATTTACTCGAATGATTCATTCATTCGAAAAAAATGGGATCCCCGTGAGGTGGTGTCATAGAAAAATCCAAACTGAGATTGCAGTCTTCTCATCCTGACATCCCAGTTTGGCTTTTTCTTTATCTTTCTTCCTCTATAAGTTTTCAAATTGATTTAAACGTTAATAGAATGTGAAAAACAGCTATCTGATATCCTTCTAGTAGGTGGTTTGTCGGAAAAGATGTTAAAGAGCATGCTTTTATAATGCCTAATACTTGCAAGTCTCGAAAAAAGCCGTACCTTTGCAATCATGTTTTTCATGGTATTAGATTTTAAGGTTAATAAAGATTGAGCTGTCGCGAGACAGTTCTTCTTTTTTTATACCCACTTCTCTTCTTTTTTATCGCTTATAGGATTCTCCAAATAAATAAAAAAAGACCAGTAAAAATGGTGTTTATGTCATGAAAAAGATATATCTTTGTCGCGTAAATGTACGTAAATAATGGAAAACAATGAACTAATTGCTCTTGAAGTACTCAATATAGCTAGTAGTAGTAAAGAAGCTAATGCTTATGCTCTTATTTTAGGCGAAGTAGGAGGTGAACGGCATTTACCTGTAATTATCGGTGCTTCTGAAGCACAAGGTATTGCCTTGGCGATAAAAGAATTGCCTACTCCAAGGCCATTTACCCATGAACTATTTGCAGCCTTTCTAGTGGAAACTGGTTATGCTCTGCAAAAAGCTATTATATATAAGGAGTTGGAAGGTATCTATTATACCCATCTTTATTTTCGAGGTAAAAATGGAGATGAGATTACCTTAGAGGCCAGGCCTTCCGATGCGGTAACTCTTTCCTTACGTTGTGATGCTCGTTTGTGGATTGCAAAAGATATAATGAATAAGAATGCCGTTAATTTTCGTCGTGAGCGAAAAAGTCCCTTTCTAGATCTTGAATTAGAAGATGCAGAAGAACTTCGTCATCAATTAGCTGATGCAATAGCAAAAGAAGATTATGAACATGCAGCAGTTCTTCGTGACAAGCTGCGTACTATGGGTGAGGGCGAAGAAAACCAGTCTCAATTTAAATGAAATTATTTTTTACTCCCGATATTCCGGCCGACGCTGAAGTCGGTCTTACTGTTGTGTTACCTCAAGAAGAGGCTGCACACTGCGTTAGAGTTCTTCGTTTAACCGTGGGTGATACTCTTACGCTAACTGCAGGAAAAGGATTTTTCTATGAAGCTCAAATTTTAGAAGCGTCTCAAAAACGTGTTGTTTGTTCCATTCTCTCAGTTACTCCTTGGCAGAAAGGCTGGAAAGCTTCTATTCATTTAGTAGTTGCACCTACCAAAAACATGGATCGTATTGAATGGATGTCTGAAAAGGTAACCGAGATGGGGATCGATGAATTATCGTTTGTAAATTGTCGATTTTCAGAACGCAAGGTGTTAAAGT
>Ga0302173_10001445_pt1 | contig 11906 bp, 10 predicted proteins | sample I_Fen_N3_1_FD_198785 | JGI IMG/M metagenome (GOLD analysis project Ga0302173, IMG submission 198785) | Peat permafrost microbial communities from Stordalen Mire near Abisko, Sweden - I_Fen_N3_1 | ecosystem: Environmental > Terrestrial > Soil > Wetlands > Permafrost | place: Sweden: Abisko... | reverse complement strand
TCTGAAACCCTATGCCCTAGCCCCGATAGAAGTGGAAATCCTTTTGCTTTTTTCTTTAAAAAGCAAAAGATTGAAACAGATAGCGGGAGATAGCTCCATAATTGATACTGAAATTCAAAAATAGAATCTCCTTAATATATAGTTTAAAAAACAAACCCGACAGGTTTTGAAAACCTGTCGGGTTGTGGAATGAAATCTATACTTATATAAGAAGAGATTATTTTTTACTTTGAGTTTTTACTTTACTTTCCCAATAATTCATGAGTTCATCGTAGTTTACGGGATTCGCAGATTTCTGATTAACCAATCGACCGGATTCGAAGGCTCGCAAAAGAATGGTCTCTATTAAATAATCTTCATTAACCTCAAAGGGTTTATATTCGGTTTTTAAACTTATGTCAAACAAATTTGCCGTTGTATTCGACACAAATGCTTTGAATCCGCTTTTTAAGGTTCGGATTAATTCGTAGGTTGTTATTCCGGTTTGCCTGTGGATTAGTTTTACGAGAATCTGACCTTGTTTACGAGATAACTTTTTAAGCCTTTCTTCAAATTCATTGTTTAAATAGTCTTCTACAATTTTAAAATACTTTTTCTTTTCTCGATTGGTTTTCAAACGAGCCATACCGCTATTTAAAGCTGTTAATCTATCCGCCGCTAATCTGGCATACGGATATACTTTGTAAACCCGGTTCTGAAGAATCAAGAATTGTTTTTGTGCCTCGGGATCTAATTTTTCTTTAGAAATAATTATCTCAGGCAATTCTATAGTATCGTTTAAAATAGAGTCTTTTTCGGTTAATATATATCCCATTTCCTGGTTTGGCTTTGGTGTAACCTGCGCCTGACTTGAAAAGGAAATTAATATAAGGAATAAAAGGCAGTAACTAAATTTCATCGAATCATAATTTAAGTGTAAAATTATATATTTATATACAACTCTAATACCAAATTTATAAATTAGCAAAAAAATATTTTTATGAGTACTAAATCTAACTTAAAAGATACATCAATTGCTTTCCTGGAAAGCTACTTAAATAACGCCTCTCCTACCGGATATGAAAGTGAAGGGCAAAAACTTTGGATGAATTATTTAAAACCTTATGTTGATACTTTTATTACAGACACTTATGGAACGGCTGTTGGTGTAATTAATCCTGATGCCCCTTTTAAGGTGGTTATTGAGGGACATGCTGATGAAATTTCGTGGTATGTAAATTATATTACAGATGATGGTTTACTATATGTTATTAGAAATGGTGGATCAGATCATCAAATTGCACCTTCTAAAAGAGTTCACATTCATACTAAAAAAGGTATTGTAAAAGGTGTTTTTGGATGGCCCGCTATTCACACACGCTTACGTGACAAAGAGGAAGCTCCAAAAATTAGCAATATATTTATCGATTTGGGTTGCGAAACTAAAGAACAGGTTGAAGCAATGGGTGTTCATGTTGGCTGTGTGATTACATATCCTGATGAATTTATGATTTTGAATGAAAACAAATTTGTTTGTCGCGCTATCGATAATAGAATGGGTGGTTTTATGATTGCCGAAGTTGCTCGTTTATTGAAGGAAAACAAAAAGACACTTCCTTTTGGTTTATATATTGTAAACTCTGTTCAGGAAGAGATTGGACTTCGCGGTGCAGAAATGATTGCACAAACGATTAAACCAAACGTTGCTATTGTTACTGATGTTTGTCATGACACAACTACTCCTATGATTGACAAAAAGGTAGAAGGTGATCTTAAAATGGGTAAAGGTCCTGTAATTGCCTACGCTCCAGCGGTACAAAATAAATTACGTGATTTAATTGTTGATACTGCCGAAGAAAATAAAATTCCTTTTCAACGTCACGCAACTTCAAGAGCTACAGGAACAGATACTGATGCATTTGCTTATAGTAATGGCGGTGTGGCATCGGCATTGATTTCATTACCATTGCGCTATATGCACACAACTGTTGAAATGGTTCATAGAGAAGATGTTGAAAATGTAATTCAATTGATTTATGAATCTTTGCTAAAAATTGAAAATAACGAAACATTTTCTTATTTCAAATAAGATAAGATTTAAAATGTAAATTCGGTTATTTGCATGAATAACCGAATTTACAAATATAAAAGGCATGAAAATATTACTACTCGAAGACGATTTTACTTTATCGAAAGAGGTCTCAGCATTTTTTACTTCAAAAAAATTCGAGTGTATTCCTTATTATGACGGTTCTTTATTATTAAAAAAGTATTTTCCATATGAATATGATTTAATCATTCTTGATATAAATGTTCCCGGAACAAACGGTATTGACGTTTGCAGAGGAATTAGGGAAGTAGACAAAAAGACTCCTATAATAATGTTAACGGCTTTTAGCGAAATTGAAGACAAACTTGCTTCTTTTGATAGCGGAGCCGACGACTATTTAGTAAAACCTTTTCACTTTGACGAATTATTCGCCCGAAGCTCTTCACTATTGAGACGCAAAGAAATCCCTCAACAAGTCGAGAAGAAAATAAACATTCTTGATTTAGAGATACTAGAAGACGAAATGAAAGTATATCGCTCAGGCGAAGAAATCAAACTTACTCCAAAAGAATTTAAACTTATTTTGATCTTGGCGCATGCCAAAGGAAAGGTATTATCGAAACAGTTTATTGCCGAAAAACTCTGGGATTATCATATAGAAACGAATCAAAATACGATAGAAGTTTATATTAACTTTTTAAGAAAGAAAATCGATAAGGACCACGAAACAAAATTAATTCGCACCAAAATTGGTTATGGCTATTATTTAAGCGATCAAGAATGACATTAAAAAATCGGATATCACTTTTAGTAAGTTTACTTTTTACAATCCTTTTTGGATTGGCTTCTACATTGATATTTGTCTTATATTCTAATTTTAGAAAAGAAGAATTTAGAGATCGTCTTGAAATCAAAGCTCTTTCGAACATCAAACTTTTAGTAAACGTTAAACAAGTAGACAATCAGCTTTTAAAAATGATTGATCAAAACTCGATTAACAAACTCTACGATGAAAAGACTTTAGTATTTGATTCAAATTATAAATTAATCTATAGTAGTATTGACGATGCAAAGATTAATTGGTCTATTGATGATCTAAAATATCTTAAAAAGAACAAAACCTTTTTTAAACAGCAAGGCGATTATGAAGTCTATGGTGTTTTTTATGACACAAAAGACAAGGATTTTTACGCCTTAATTACAGCAACAGATGATTACGGAAAGAGAAAACTCCTTTTTCTGCGTTATACTTTAGTTATCTCATACATCTTTTTTACATGTATCTGCTGGGTTTTAACCTCTTTTATGGTCAAAAAAGCAATGAGTCCTTTAGGTCTTTTTCATCAAAAAATAAGAAAGATAAACGAAAATAATCTAGATACTCGCATAGCATCTAAAAACAATAAGAACGAAATTGACTTGATTGCAAATGAATTTAATTTCATGATGGATCGAATTGAAATTTCGTATCAAAAACAAAAAGAATTTACAGCTCACGCCTCTCACGAACTACGAACTCCTTTATCGCGTATCACAGCTAAAATCGAAAATACGATTACAGATGATACGACTTCTATAAAAGGTAAAACGTTTTTAAAATCTATTTTACTCGACGTTAATCAATTGACAGAATTGATTAACTCATTATTAGTTCTTTCTAAAATTGATAATAAAAATCAAGAACATAATGATGTCCAGCGCATGGATGAAATTTTATTTTCGGCAATTGAAAACCTCAACAACAGTTTTCCCGATTTTGTTATTTTATTCGAAATGGAAGAAAATGACAATTTAGACACTGCTCTAGAGATTAAAGGAAATAAAAACCTATTAGAGATTGCCTTAAGTAATATCCTTAAAAATGCTTGCGTTTACTCTGATAACAAACAAGCCAAAGTAAAATTTAGCATCGAAAACGATCATCTCGTTATTTCGATTTCAAATACAGGCGATACTTTAAGCGAGAACGAACAGAAAAATCTTTTTCAGCCTTTTATGCGTGGCAAAAATGCTAAAGGAACCAATGGTTTCGGGCTAGGTTTACGTATTGTCCAACGTATTTTAAATCTTCACAACTCTTCGATAACATACAGTACACCAGATATTAACACGAATTTATTTCGAATATTTTTTCATTCGTAACTTATTTTAAGTTATTTTTAAGGTAGATTTTAAGCACTCTTAAAGTCTGTTGATAGCATATTTGTATAAAATAAAAACGATACAATGAGAAAACTATGTGCATTATTACTACTTGTACTATTCAATCAAGCAGTTTTGGCTCAAAAAACAGTCACACTTCAGGACTGTGAAAGCCAATTTCTAAAAAACAATCTCTTTTTATTGGCATCGCAGTATAACATTGATGCATCGAAAGCATTAACTATTCAGGCTAGAATATGGGACAATCCAGTACTTAGCGCAGAACTTAATGCTTACAACCCAGAGCGGAATCAGTATTTTGATATTGGAAAAGATGGACAAAAGGCATTTGCAATCGAGCAACTTATTTATTTGGGAGGAAAAAAACGCAATGAAGTAAAATTAGCCCAAACTAATGAAAAATTGGCCGAACTTCAGTTTAATGATTTATTGAGGACTTTAAAACTTCAATTACGAAAAAGCTTCTTTACTGTTTATTACAACACTAAAAGTCTTGAAACTACAGATAAACAGCTTGTTCACATCGAAGATTTAATAAACTCTTACACCGTACAGGCTCAAAAAGGAAATATTCCATTGAGAGATGTAGTGCGTTTACAATCCTTGTATCTAAATTTTAAAAATGAACGTATGGAAGTTGTAAATGATAATATTGAAGAGCAAGCAAGCTTAAAATTATTACTAAATACTTCTGAGAATATTGTTCCTGTTGTTACTAGTGAAGATTTTAACAAATACACGAAAACAATTCCTTTCGATTTAAAAGCATTACAAGATGATGCAATAATGAATCGTCCTGATTATTTAGCCCAACAAAAAACTATTGAGGCAAATGAGATAAATGTAAAATGGCAAAAATCTCTAGCTATTCCAGACATAACTGTTGGAGCAAACTACGATCAGCGAAGTGGCGCTTTTAATAAAGAGTCGAACTTAACATTAGGAATTCCGCTACCACTTTGGAACAAAAACAAAGGAAATATTAAATATGCCAAAACAATTCTGGAACAATCTAAAATTGAAAAACAAAACTTTGATCTTCAATTGCAAACAGAAATTACATCGGCCTGGAACAAGTGGGATGAATCTCGTAAGAACTATGTTGTTATAAAACCTACTGTAAATTCTGATTTTGAAGCTGTATACAACGGAATCCTGAAAAATTTTCAGAAACGAAATATTAGTTTGCTCGAGTTTACTGATTTTATGGAAAGTTACAATCAAGCTCAAATTCAAGTAAATGAATTAAAAAAGAAAGTAGTGCTTTCTGGCGAGGAATTAAATAGTACAATCAACAAAGACTTATTTTAAAACGGAACAAAATGAAACATAAACTAATCATAGCAATTGCTCTTGTAGCTTTATCAATTACAAGTTGTAAAAAAGAAGTCGAAAATCCTGAAACAAATACCTCGTTTGCACTAAGCGATGCTATGCTAAAAACCACTACAACGGCAGAAGCACAAACGCAACCTGTTAAAAATGTATTGAGTTTTTACGGAAAAATTACTGCCGATAACAACAAAATGATTGACGTTTATCCGCTTGTTGGAGGAAACGTAATTAAAGTTAATGTAGAACTAGGAGATTATGTAAAAAAGGGACAAGTTCTGGCTACTATAAAAAGTACTGATATTGCTGATTTTGAAAAGCAATCTATTGATGCTAAAAATGATTTGTTGGTCGCAAAAAATCATTTAAAAGTTGCTCAGGAATTATTTGAAGGAAAATTAAACTCAGAAAGTGATGTTCTACAAGCAAAATCTGAAGTAAATAAAGCACAATCGCAATTGGGTAAAATTCAGGAAACTTATAAAATTTATAATATTAAAGCTGGTTCTATCTATGAAGTGACAGCTCCAATAAGCGGTTTTATCATTCAAAAAAGTATTAATCAAGATATGCTTTTAAGAAGTGATCGCTCTGAAAACATTTTTGATATTGCCGAAATTAGCGAAGTTTGGGCTTTAGCCAATATTAATGAAATTGACATTAATAAAGTAAAATTAGGAATAGATGCAGATGTAACCACTTTGAGTTATCCTGATAAAGTTTTTAAAGGAAAAGTTGACAAAATCTTTAATGTGATCGATCCTGAAACTAAAGCAATGCAAGCCCGTATAAAACTTCAAAATACCGACTACAAGTTAAAACCGGATATGAATGCCAATATAAAACTGTCTTACAGCGAAGGCGAATCTATGATAGCCGTACCTAGTAAAGCGATTGTTTTTGATAAAAGTAAAAATTTTGTAATGATTTTTAAAGATCGTAACAATATCGAAACAAGACAAGTTGATGTATATAGAGTGGTTGGAGACACTACTTACATCTCAAGTGGTCTAAAAGAAAATGAAAAAGTAATTACCAATAATCAGTTATTTATTTATCGCGCTTTAAACGACTAGCTAAATGGAAAAATCTGTAAACATATTGAGTTTTGCAACGTTGTTTTTTACAACAATAGCATTTTCGCAAGAAACAGATTCTATTCGCAAATACAGTCTGAAATTTCAAATGACTTCTATCTATCAATATCATCCAGATTTTAATGCCGATTATTCTGGTACAAATAGTATGAAATCTCAAGAAGAAAGTGCCTTATCATTAACCTCAACTTTGTATCTCGATGTTCCGCTTTGGAAAGGTGCGACCGCAACCTTTAATCCAGAAATGTCCGGAGGGCAAGGTTTGTCACAAGCACATGGTTTAGGAGGTTTTCCTAATGGAGAAACTTTTAGAATTGGAGACTCAAAACCTGTTGTTTATGTTGCAAGAATGCTTTTAGAGCAAAAATTTCAATTTAAAAATAATAAATCATTGCAATTGGTTTTTGGAAAATTTGGATTGGCAGATTATTTTGATAACAATACTTACTCACACGATCCTAGAACACAGTTTTTAAACTGGTCTTTAATGGCACAAGGAGCCTGGGATTATGCAGCAAACACTCGAGGTTATACAGATGGATTTTATGCCAATTATCAATTTGGAGATTGGCAAGTAAGAGCTGCTCTTACCGCTGTGCCAACTATAGCAAATGGACCAAATGTAGAGTTTCGATTTAATGATTCTAATGCTGTAAATATAGAAATTGAAAAAAAAATAACTTTCCATAACAATGACACAAGTAATATAAAATTGCTTGGATATAGAAATGTAGCCGGAATGGGAAATTATAGAGAGGCCACTTCAAATTTTACAACTACTCCCGATATTGAAAGTACCAGGCAAAAAGGCCGTACGAAATACGGAATAGGTTTAAATATGGATTATTCGCATGGAGATACTTGGGGACTTTTTAGCCGAATAAGTTATAACGATGGTAAAAATGAAACCTGGGCATTTACAGAAATTGACAGATCGGCACAATTGGGTATTAATCTGCAAGGAAAAATATGGAACAGAACAAATGATTTTGCCGGTGTTGCAATAGTTGCTAATGGATTGTCTAAACCTCATGAGGAATACCAAAAACTTGGCGGTAACGGTTTTATGATTGGCGACGGCACTTTAAATTATGCAGCAGAACACATTGTCGAAGCTTTTTACTCATTCTTAGTTCCTAATACACATATTACGCTTTCACCAGATTACCAGTTTGCAATGAATCCTGCCTATAATAAAGACAGAGGACCAATTCATTTTTTTGCATTACGTTTTCATACTGAATTCTAAATCAGAATACTTAGGTTGAATTACGGAATCAAATAATGGAAATATTACAATTTAAAATAAAAATTCATCATTAAAAATACTTTTTAAAATGAACAAATTCATACGAAATATTATCGCTTTCTCGCTTAAGAATAAAGCATTTACTTTTTTTTGGGTAGGATTACTGGCAGTTGCAGGATTTATTTCTTTCAAGAATATGCCCATAGATGCATTTCCTGATGTAACCAATACACAGATTATTATTATTACACAATGGAACGGTAAAAGTGCTGAGGAAGTAGAACGTTTTGTTACTTCGCCAATCGAGATATCGATGAACTCTGTACAAAAAAAGACCAGTGTTCGTAGTATTACCATGTTTGGTTTATCTGTAATCAAAATTATTTTTGATGATGGTGTCGATGATACTTTTGCGCGTTTGCAAGTAAATAATTTACTAAAAAATGTTTCGCTCCCTGATGATGTCGAACCGGATGTTCAGCCGCCGTATGGACCTACAGGAGAAATTTTTAGATATATCGTAAAAAGTGACAGTCGAGATAGTAGAGAATTGTTAACCTATCAAAACTGGGTAATCGATAAACAACTACGTTCTGTTCCCGGCGTTGCGGATTTAAATGTATTTGGGGGACAAACTAAAACTTATGAAGTTGGTGTTGATCCTATAAAATTAGCAAAATACAACATTACACCACTTCAGGTTTATAATGCCGTAAATGGAGGAAATCTTAACGTTGGTGGTGATATTATCGAAAAAAATGGTCAAGCTTTTGTTGTACGTGGAGTTGGACTTTTAAAATCTGTTCAGGATATCGAAAATATTATTGTCGATGATGCTCATGGAAACCCAATTTTAGTCAAAAATTTAGCTACCGTTTACGAAAGTGCTATGCCAAGAGTAGGACAAACCGGTCTAGCCAAAAATGACGATGTTGTCGAAGGTATTGTTGTAATGCGAAAAGGCGAAAATCCTCAGGAAACCTTAGCCTTAATTAAAGCTAAAATTCAAGACCTAAACGATAATATTCTTCCTAAAGACATCAAATTAGAGACTTTTTACGATCGTGATAATTTAATGAATTTTACTACTGAAACGGTAATGCATAATTTATTCGAAGGAATTATTCTGGTTACTTGTGTTGTGTTTCTTTTCATGGCCGATTGGAGAACTACATTTACTGTTTCGATTGTAATACCGCTTTCCTTATTATTTGCCTTTTTATGTCTGAAAATGATGGGAATGAGCGCTAACTTACTGAGTTTGGGAGCAGTCGATTTCGGGATTATTATTGATGGTGCCGTGGTAATGGTAGAAGGATTATTTGTGGTTTTAGATCATCGAGCGCATCAATTAGGAATGACGGCTTTTAATAAAATTGCAAAAGGAAGTTTGATTAAAAAAACAGGAGCCGAGATGGGTAAAGCCATCTTCTTTTCTAAATTAATAATTATTACCGCTTTATTGCCAATATTTTCATTTCAGAAAGTAGAAGGAAAAATGTTCTCTCCCCTAGCCTATACTCTTGGATTTGCCTTAATGGGAGCATTACTTTTTACATTAACATTAGTTCCGGTTTTATCACATATCCTTTTAAATAAAAATGTAAAAGAAAAAAATAATCCATTTGTTAATTTCTGGGATAGAATTGTTACCAAAGGTTTTGCCTGGACTTTTAAACATAAAGTACAAACTCTTATAGGCTCTCTGGCTCTTTTAGTAACGGTTTTCTTTTCGGCTACATTTTTAGGAACCGAATTTTTACCGCAATTAAACGAAGGTGCTTTATGGGTTACTGCAGAGTTACCAATGAGTACATCATTGCCTGAAAGTGTTAAAACTGCTGCCATTATTCGAAAAGATCTGGAAAGTTTTCCTGAGGTAAAAAAAGTTTTATCGCAAACGGGACGTAGTAATGACGGAACAGACCCGAATGGTTTTGGTTTTATACAGCTTCAAGTCGATTTAAAACCAAAATCTGAATGGACGCGAAAAATAACCATGGATGATTTGATAAATGAAATGGATCAAAAACTAAAAGTTCATCAAGGAATTACCTATAATTACTCGCAACCTGTAATTGATAACGTTGCCGAATCTGTAGCTGGTTTTAAAGCATCAAATGCCGTTAAAATCTATGGAGACGATTTAGATAAGTTAGATGAATTGTCGAATGAAGTTCTGGCAAAAATTAAAAACATTCCAGGTATAAAAGATGTTGGAGTACTTAGAAATGTTGGACAACCAGAAATTAGTGTAGTACTTGACAGGGATAAAATGGCTGCATACGGAGTTACATTAACAGATGCTCAAGCAGTTTTGGAACTTGCTTTTGGTGGAAAAACAGCGACTCAAAAATATGAAGACGAGAAGAAGTTTGATGTTAGAGTCCGTTTTTCTAAAGAATATCGTAAAGATGAAAATGATATTGCCGAACTTAAAGTTCCAACGATTAGCGGAATTAAAATTCCACTAAAAGAAATATGTGAATTAAAAACGGTTACTGGACCTGCATTTATTTATAGAGATAACACAAAACGTTTTATTGGAGTGAAATTCTCTGTTCGTGATCGTGATTTAGGAAGTACAATTGCAGAAGCTCAATCGAAAGTAAGTAAAATGAAACTGCCAACCGGATATACTGTAGGTTGGACTGGTGAATTTGAAAATCAAGTTCGTGCCAGTGCTCGTTTGGCTCAGGTTGTACCAATAAGTTTAATTGGAATCTTTGTTTTATTGTTTATTCTATTCGGGAATATAAAAGATTCACTATTAGTTCTGGCAAATGTACCTTTTGCAGTAATTGGAGGAATTATCGCCTTACATCTTACTCGAATGAACTTTGGAATATCGGCAGGAGTTGGTTTTATTGCTTTACTAGGAATTTGTATACAAAATGGGGTTATTCTTATATCTGAATTTCATCATAATTTAAAAGCAAAATTTACCCTCGAAGAATCGATTTTCTTAGGAGTTAAAGCTAGAACAAGAGCTGTAGTAATGACTGCATTAATGGCATCTATTGGTTTAATGCCTGCTGCAATTTCTACTGGAATTGGTTCAGAATCGCAAAAACCATTGGCTATTGTAATTATTGGTGGTTTAGTTACAGCAACAATATTAACGCTATTGGTTTTCCCAATTCTGTTTTGGGTATTCAACAGAAAAAAAGACGTTCCAATTGAATAAAAATTTCTAAGATTAATTAATTGGTTAAATTAATTTGATTAGGTTTTAAAGGAAAAAGCATCATTAGTTTTAATGGTGCTTTTTTTATTACAATAAATCTTAGTTTCTTATCTTGCATCTGTTTTACTCATTTATAAAAAACTATTAATGAAATACATCTATTTTTTAATTTCTGTTTTTGCGGTCACTTTTCTTGCTTCAATAATAAATCCAAAAGAAGGTTTTACTTGTTTTCTTGAGGTAATTCCAGCCATTATAGGTTTTTTAATATTAGCTTTTACCTTCAAGAAATTCAGATTTACAAACTTCACCTATACGCTAATTCTTATTCATTGTATTATTTTATTTGTTGGTGGACATTATACTTATGCCGAAGTTCCGTTGTTTGATTATATCAAAGAAATATTTCACCAATCTCGAAATAATTACGATAAAGTAGGTCATTTTGCCCAAGGTTTGGTTCCTGCAATGATTATAAGAGAATTGTTTATTCGCAAAGATGTAATCAACAACAAAAGCTTCTTTAACTTTATTATTGTTAGTATTTGTTTAGCAATTAGCGCCACATACGAATTTATAGAATGGTTTGTTTCCTTAGCAACCGGAGATGGTGGCGATGCTTTTCTAGGAACTCAGGGTTATGTTTGGGATACACAATCTGATATGTTGTTTGCAACTATTGGAGCAATTATGGGATTGCTTTTATTTTCCAGGATTCAAGATAAACAAATTCAGAAGATTCAATTATAATTATCCAATCGCACCAGAGTTTTTTTCTCTACACTTTTGTAAAAACACAAAGTTCGCAAAGCTTGGTATGATCAGGCTTTGCGAACTTTGTGTTTTAGA
>Ga0302173_10001437_pt1 | contig 11951 bp, 9 predicted proteins | sample I_Fen_N3_1_FD_198785 | JGI IMG/M metagenome (GOLD analysis project Ga0302173, IMG submission 198785) | Peat permafrost microbial communities from Stordalen Mire near Abisko, Sweden - I_Fen_N3_1 | ecosystem: Environmental > Terrestrial > Soil > Wetlands > Permafrost | place: Sweden: Abisko... | reverse complement strand
AACCAGATTCTTCCTTTTATATCAAGATTTATAAAAGAGTATCTACTTGAAGTTTAATTCCTTAAGGCAATTCAGGCTGTAAGATATTTTTGTATAAATTTTTAAATTAACATTTTTTTGTAATGTTAAAATTTATAAATTGCGGTACTAATAATCCCTAAATCATATCTATGAAAATGAAAATTACTCTATCTACATTCTTTTTACTAGCCATTACACTAGTACAATCTCAAAACATTACAATTCCAGATGCCAAGTTCAAAGCTTATTTAGTTGCAAATACTGCCATTAATACCAATGGTGATGCCGAAATAAGCAAAGCCGAAGCAGAAGCTTTTACCGGTACCATGGATTGTAGCTCCAAATCAATCGTAAATTTAGCCGGAATTGAATCTTTTATAAATCTTACCGGTTTAAATACAAATTACAACAATTCGACCACATTGGATTTAAGTAGTAATTTAAAATTAACATCATTGTATTGTGTTGCAAATTATTTAACTGCATTGAATACAGCACCACTTTTAGAGTTAAAAAATCTTGAATGTGGTATAAATAAGATTACTGCATTAAATCTTTCTAAAAATACTAAATTAGAAACATTAAGAACCGGATCGAACTTACTTACAGCATTAGACTTGTCTAAAAACCTGTTACTTTATGATCTTGGTTGCGAGAACAACAAGATTGAGAATATAGATATTAGTTTAAACGTTAAACTAACTTCTATAGATTGTAGATCCAATCTACTTAAATCTTTGAACTTAAATAACGGAAAAACACTTTTCTTTAATTTAATGAAATCTACCGGAAATGCTAATTTAACATGTATACAAGTTGATAATCTTAATAGTGTTCGAGTTGGAACATGGCAATATGATACTAAAGCCACTTTTAGTACAAATTGTCTATATAATTTGGGTTTAAATGATGTTGTTTTAGATAGTGCAATCAAAGTTTATCCAAATCCTGCAAGTCATGTTGTTTCTATTAATTCGCCAAATCCTATCGATGCAGTAAAAATTTATTCGGTTACGGGTGCATTAGTAAAAACTATTACAAATCCTACTCAGGTAGAAGTATCTGGTTGGGCTAAAGGATTGTACTTTTTTGTTTTCCAGATAGGTACTCAATATTTAAACAAAGAAATTATTGTAAAATAGTTCATTTTTAGAAACCATTTTTCAATATTATAAAAGATGCCAACTTTAGACTAAAGTTGGCATCTTTGTTTATGATAATTCATTGATTTGCCTTAAAATTTAATCGCAATCTTTCCTATTGTACTTCCTGATTCCAGCAATTGATGTGCTTTTTTGAAATTCTCAACAGAAAAACCATTCAATGTTATTTTTAAGGTAGACTGAATTGTACCGTTTTCTAATAAACCGGATAATTTATTCAAAATATAATGTTGTTCGATCATATCTTCTGTTTGAAACATCGAACGCGTAAACATCAATTCCCAATGAAAACTGGCACTCTTTCCTTTTAAGTCACGAAGATTTACGTTTTCTTTTGGATCACTAATAGAACCTACATGTCCCTGAGGTTTTATCAACTCAACAATTGCATTCCAATATTGGTTTACATCAACAAAATCTACAATAAAATCGACTTGCTGAAAACCAGCTTTACGAACTTCCTCAACTAGATTCTTGTGATTTACGACAAAATCAGCACCGTGTTGTTTGCACCATTCTACAGATTCAGGGCGAGAAGCCGTTGCAATTACGGTTAATCCTGCAACTTTTTTGGCCAATTGAATGGCTACTGAACCTACTCCACCAGCTCCTCCAATTATTAGAATCGTTTTACCTTTGTCTTTTTCAGGATCGATTCGAATTCTGTCAAATAAAATTTCCCAAGCTGTTAAACCTGTTAACGGCATTACAGCACATTGTTCTATAGTAAGCGATTTTGGCTTTTTACCCACGATTCGTTCATCGATAACTTGATATTCGGCATTACTACCTTGTTTGGTAAGATCTCCAGCATAGAAAACTTCATCACCAACTTTAAATAAACTTACTTTATCTCCAACTGCTTCTACAATTCCTACAGCATCCCAACCAATGATTTTTGGAGTTTCTAAAACGGTTTCTTTTGCACTATTCTGACGTATTTTAAAATCTACCGGATTAACCGAAACTGCTTCAATTTTAATTAATAAATCATGTGTTCCAGGAACTGGTTTTGGGGTTTCAAACTCAATAAAACTATCTTCCTTTTCTATTGATAATGAGGTTTTAAATCCTATTGCTTTCATATATTTTTTCTTTTAATTAAAACTAATATTACAAAGATACATACAATAAAGTCAGTCGAAATGGTACAAATACACTATGATTTTGTACATCTTTATCACCGTGGGTTAAGAATTTATCCTTACGGAAAAAAAATACTTAATCCACGAAATACCCAAGCTAAAGAGATTTAGCTAAGAATGATTATTATCATTTTTATCATTTTGCCCACGCTGGTTTTTCGCTTTGCTTATTATTAATTAACCTTATTCTGTTATAAAAAAAACTTTTAGAGGTAATACATCCAAAACTTGCATTATTATTTTTACAAAACCACACCAAATTTAAAGTTTCCAAAAATGAATACCACAAACAAAATCAATGAACTAATATCAAAAAAGTACAATTCTAATATTAGTATTTTAGGTACATATCCAAATAGTGTCTACACCTCTATTCTGGATACTGATAATGGTACCATATTTATTGTATCAAACTATGATCTGTTTTCTTTTAAAGATCAAAATCGGAATCATTGGTTGACAATTATAGAATCTTTCCAAGAAAATGGAAAAGAATACCATCCTAAACTTGGTGATTTATTCACTTTAAGTAATGGCGTAAAATACCGATTTACTACTAAAGAAATTATTATTATAAAGGCACTAGAATATTTCGAAAAACATACGCAAACGTAAGCCATGAAAGGAAATATAATTTCCTGAACTCTTTAAGAACTTTATAAGAAATAGAATTTGTCCTGTAAACATTATAAATAAATCTTAAATTACTTAACTTGTTTTTGAATATATGTAGTTAACTACGTAAATTTGCATATAAATTATTTTTATGGTATTAGAAAAATCAAAATCATTAGTATTAGGCAATCTTTTGCAACGTCTAAATGAAAACCTCAGAAAAGAAGCCCAACAATTCTATAAGAGTCAAAATATAGATTTTGAACCTAAATGGTTTCCGGTTATTTATGTACTTGCTCAAAAACAAGCTATTAGTATTGTAGAGCTCTCGCAGGAAATTGGATACTCTCATCCTACCACGATTTCATTATTAAAAGAACTGGAAAAAAAAGAATTGATAGGATCTACTAAAGACGCTAAAGACGAGAGAAAACGCCTAATAACACTAACAAATAAAGCTAACGAAATGATTATTCAATTACAACCGTTATGGCTAATCATGACCGAAGCGTTAGTTGAACTTACTAATACCGATAATAATTTATTTAAAGCCATAAACGAAGTAAATCAAAATTTAAAATCAAAAAATCTTTTTGACCGAATGACAGCAATTAAAGAAATCAAAGACAACTCTACGCATACAACAACAGAAAATACGATTAAGGTTGACCAGGTAACAGATGAAAAACTAATTGAAATAGCCTTTGCTATACGCAGACAAGTATTTGTAGAAGAACAAAACGTATCGCGTGAACGCGAGTCTATGGACGATGAAGAAGCAGTTCATTATCTCGCCACTGTAAATGGATTACCAGCTGGCGCCGCACGCTACAGAATAACCGAAAAAGGAGCCAAAATTGAAAGAATCGCTGTTCTAAATACGTATAGAGGTAAACGAATTGGAGAAGCAATTTTATTAAAAATATTAGATGATTTAAAGGATGAAAAAAAGATTTTCTTGTATGCGCAGGTAAATGCAAGTCCATTTTACATCAAAAACGGATTCAGACAAACTGACAATTATTTCTTGGACGCAGGAATTGAGCACGTCGAAATGGATTTTATAAAATAAATATTAAAAAATTATTAATTACAAACTGGACCAAAGTCCGGCTCTACACTATGTAGCATTCCTGCGGAATTTTATACTTTATTCTTGCTCCATAAATTAATTCCAAACACAATAAAGAATCACAGGTTTGTCCATATTGTAAAGCTGGATTTTAGTCCAGTTTTCTAGACATTATTATAAAGATTTCTATTAAGAAATACTCATTGATTTTTTAAATTCCGATGGCGATTTTCCAGTACTTCGCATAATGAATTTATTAAAATGGCTACTGTCAATAAAACCCAAATCATTACCAATTTCCGAAAATGTCAAATTGCTTTTACTCAGTTTTTCGGCAACTACTTTCAGTTTTGTCTGCTCTATATAGTCTCTTAGCGTAATATTCAAATGGTTTTTAAAATACTCTCCTATATAATTAATGGAAACGTTAAAATGACTAGACATTTCTTTTTTCTTCAACAAATGCGGGTTAGCAATATTTGACCGAATATAACTTAAAATAGTATCAATCTTTAACACCTCGGTATTTTGGAGATTAAAATCGCTGTCCTTTAAAGTGGCATTTCTTCTAATTATCTGAATCAGCGACATCATCAAACTTTTAATTATAATTTCGCTATGTCCTTTTTGCTTGGCAACTTCTTCTAATATTTTCAAGATAATCATTTCGCAGAAAACTTTATCTTCTTGCAGAAAAATCAAATTCCCACTAGTTTGATTGTGATAATAAAACAGCTTCTCGATTTCTTCAATTTCTTTTTTATTTGAAAAAAAATTAGGAAGAAAACGCAAACAATGAAACTTCGTAGGTTCAAGTGTTTTAAAAGAGTGATAATCTTTTGGGGTAAGCAAATAAATATCGTGCTCTTTATAATGATGAGGAATTGAATTTAAGATATGATTTCCCGTTCCGTATTCGATATATAATAATTCGAAAAAATTATGTCGGTGAACTTCCTTTTTCCAGGTAAGTTCTTCAACCGAATAAATTTCGAAATCTTTGTATATAAAAAACGTGTCTTTCATTATCCTTAATTTATACAAATATAACCTATATTTTTACATCTATTAATGATCCTGAAACTATTTACTTTGTAACACGATTTAAAACCCAAAATACTACAATATGAACTCAAATACAATAAAAATAGGAATTCTTGGAATTGGTGGAATTGGTGGCTTTGTTGGTGCTCCCCTAGCTAAAAAATATAAAAACACTTCAACCAAAATTATATTCATTTGTAGAGGCGAAACTAAAAAAGCGATCTTAAACAAAGGTTTATTATTTGAATCTAAAGGTAGTACCGAAACTATTTATCCCGATTTAGTATCAGATAATCCAGCAGAAATTGGAATTCTCGACGTATTGATTCTTACCAGTAAATCTTATTCTATAGACAGTATATTGGCAACTTACAAAGATTGCATCAACGAAAAAACAATCATAATCACTTTGCAAAATGTGGTCAATGCCAAAGAAATAATCCTGGAAACTTTACCAGAAGCTGGTCAGATCATGGAAGGCTGTATTTATGTCGCTTCGAATGTTAAGAATCCCGGGCATGTTCAACATCTTGGCGGGCCAGGGAAAATTTTCGTTGGCGGAAAAGAGAATAAAGCCTTAATTGATTTATTAGTTACCGGAGGTTTAGATATTACTTATGTTGCCAATATCGACGAAATCTTATGGAAGAAATATTTGTTTGTTGCTCCTGTTGCAGCCATAACATCTGCTTATAAAGTTACATTTGGTCAACTTCTGGAAGATCAGAATCTAATGCAAATTCTAGAAAATATGATGGTTGAAATTAAGTCACTTGCCAGTAAAAACAATATTAGTTTAACAAACGAAGACATTCAAACTTCTAAAGATTTATTGACTAAATTTCCGTTTGAATCTAAATCGTCTTTGCAATTGGATTTTGAAAACCAAAATCAAACCGAGAAACATTTTTTAGTAGATTACGTGATTGACAATGCTAAACAGTACGGAATTGAAACTCCCTATTATAAAAGTGTAAACGAAAAAATAAATAGTCTTTATAGGGTTTCATAACGTAACTTTATACTAAACTGGACTAAAGTCCAGCCCTACAATATTTACCATTCCAGCGGAATTCTATTTATTTTTTGGTTATGCTTTAAATTTAATTTCAAGATGAACAAAGAGCTGTGGGTTCGAATTATATCGTAGGGCTGAAATTTTATCGATCTGCCAAAACGAAAATCTCATAAAAAATAATTTTTCTAACCTAGCCCTGATCGAAACGGCATCCTTTTATGGCAGGGTTTGCCATAAAAGATATAGTGTAGAGCAGGAAAAGTAGTCTTTAGAGACGAAAAACTCCTGCTTCTAAAAAAAATAAAAGACAAGAAAACCTTATTTATAAAGGCTTTCGGCATGTTTTGATACTTGTCTATACAACAATAAGAAAATATTATGACAAAAATATTTCATAATCAGAAAAACCGCCATACATTTGCCTAACGGTGTTAAACAATTTAATACTCAATCAAAATGGCTAGTAAAGATCGTATTTTAAGACAAAAAGAAGAGACAAGAAATAATATTCTTGGCGCTGCTTATGATATTGTAAAAGAAGACGGTTGGAATGGTTTGAGTATGCGTAAAATCGCTGACAGAATTGAATATACGGCTCCTATCATTTATGAATATTTCTCTAATAAAGAGGCTATTTTAAACGAACTAACCGGTAAAGGTTTTATTAAATTAAGTAAAGAACTTGAAAAAGCCAAAGCTAAATTTGAAAAACCTGAAGATCAATTAGAAGCCATGTGGATGGCATATTGGGATTTTGCGTTTACGGATACCGAGATGTATCAGGTAATGTTTGGTGTACAAATGACCTGTTGTTCTGAACGATGTTCTGCTGCCGAAGCACCTTACAGATTATTTACGGAAGTAATTGCTGAAATAATGAAAAACAGTAATCCTACCGAAGATATAATCAAACAAAAGTACTTTACTTTCTTTTCTGTTATTCATGGCTTAATTGCAATCAATATCATTAATAAAAGTGATATAATGGCAACCATAAATGCTCAAATCTTAAAAGATGCAATTAGTGGTATTATAAAATCAATTCAATAAAAAAAATTTCATTTTTACTTAACAGTGATAAATGATTTAATAGGTAATTTAGCAACTATTTTTTTACTACTTTACTTAACAGTGTTAGAAAATTTAATAGAGTAATAGAGGGAGTTTTTTTCTGAAGTTACTTAACAGTGATAAATAATTTAATCCCGATTCTTAAATAGGTCGGAAAGTTACTTTTATTGGATTTTTGCACAATTATACTTAACAACGTTAGATAATTTAATATAATTAAATATGAATGCCGAGAATATCCGAATACCACAAAATTTAAACAATAAGAATGTCCAACAAATTAAAACCAATACGAAAATGAAAAATGTAATTATAACCAGTTTTATTCTGGCACTTGTGTTAAGCAGTTGTGCAGATAAGTCGCAGGCTCCAGCAGCTCCGGCTCCCCCACTATTACCAGTTTTAGCAATCTCAAGCGAAAATACTACTACAGATGCTGAATATCCTGCTTCGATACAAGGAACAGTTGATGTAGAAATTCGCCCACAAGTAAGCGGAAACCTTGAAAGAGTTTTTGTTGACGAAGGTGCTTATGTAAGTAAAGGTCAAACTTTATTCAAAATAAACGAACGTCCTTTCCGCGAGCAATTAAACAATGCTTTAGCAAATCTTCACGCTGCCGAAGCTGCTTTAATTAATGCTCAGTTAGAAGTTGATAAACTAACGCCACTAGTACAAAACAAAGTAGTTTCTGATTATCAACTAAAAACGGCTAAAGCTTCTCAAAAAATTGCCGCTGCAAACATCGAACAAGCAAAAGCAATGGTAGGATCTGCCAAAATTAATTTAGGATATACTACCGTAACTGCTCCTGTGAGCGGCTATATTGGAAGATTACCTAAAAAACAAGGAAGTTTAGTTTCTGCAACTGATGTTGAACCTTTAACAAACTTATCTGACGTTCATGAAGTGTATGCTTATTTCTCTTTAGGCGAAACGGATTTCATCAACTTTAAAGCACAATATGCAGGAAACAGTTTAGGTGATAAACTAAAAAAATTACCTCCTGTAACTCTGATTTTAGCAGATAACAATGCTTATGCTCAAACCGGAAAAATCGATATGGTAGACGGTCAATTTGATAAAACGACTGGTGCAATTACTTTAAGAGCAACTTTCCCTAATAGTGGCGGAACTTTACGTTCTGGAAATACAGGAAAAATTCGTTTAGGTCTTCAACATGATGATGCTGTTTTAGTACCACAATCTGCAACAGTAGAAATGCAGGATAAAGTTTTTGTTTTTACAGTAAATAAAGAAAATAAAGTAGCTAAAATGCCTATTACTGTTATTGGTAAAAGCGGTACAAACTACTTAATCAAAGACGGTGTAAAATCTGGTGACCAAATTGTATTAAGCGGTATCGATAAACTACAGGAAGGACAAGTAATTCAGCCTGAAAAATCAACTCCTTCAAAAGTTGCCCAAATAATTAATAAAAAATAATTTTTACGAAAATGTTCAAAATATTTATACAAAGACCAGTACTAGCGACCGTTATCTCCATCTTATTGGTGATCTTGGGTATACTTGGACTTACAAAATTACCTTTACAACAGTTTCCTGATATTGCGCCACCATCGGTTTTGGTAACAGCAGTTTATCCTGGAGCTAATGCAGAAACGGTTTTACGTTCTGTGGCACCATCTCTGGAAGAATCTATAAATGGTGTTGAGAACATGACTTACATGAGTTCTACAGCCAGTAATGACGGATCTCTTGCTATTACAGTTTTCTTTAAATTAGGAACTAATGCAGATCAGGCAGCAGTAAACGTGCAAAACAGAGTTGCTCAGGCAACAAGCCAGTTACCTGCAGAGGTTGTACAACAAGGTGTAACAACTGCAAAACAACAAAACAGTTTCATCATGGCAATTGGTATGTATACCGATGATGAATCGAAATACGATCAGACTTTTGTTGCCAATTATGCACAAATTAATATTATTCCGGAGATCAAACGTATTCCGGGAGTTGGTTCTGCCAGTATTTTTGGAGGTGTAAAAGATTACTCTATGCGTGTTTGGTTAAATCCAACACAAATGTCATCTTACAAAGTGACGCCAAACGAAATCATGGGTGCTATTCAGGATAAAAGTTTGGAAGCTGCTCCGGGTAAATTTGGAGAAAGAAGTAAAGAAGTTTTCGAATATGTTATTAAATACAAAGGAAAACTAACCAAACCGGAAGAATATGAAAATATCGCGATTCGCTCTAATGCAGATGGTTCAGTTCTTCGTTTAAAAGATGTTGCCAGAGTCGAACTTGGTGCTTACTCTTATAATAGTTTAACACGTTTAAATGGTAAAAAAGGAGTTGTAATTGGTATTATCCAGTTAGCAGGTTCTAACTCAAATGATATTCAGGTTGCGATTAACAAATTGATGGAAAAAGCCTCTAAGGATTTTCCAAAAGGAATAAAACATAACATTTTCTATAGTACAAAAGTTGCCTTAGACCAATCTATAGAACAAGTTCAGCATACTTTACTTGAAGCATTTATATTAGTATTCATCGTAGTATTTATATTTCTTCAGGATTTTAGATCAACATTAATCCCGGCTATTGCTGTACCTGTAGCAATTTTAGGAACGTTCTTCTTCATGCAGTTATTTGGATTTTCGATCAACCTTCTTACACTTTTCGCATTAATTCTGGCGATTGGTATTGTGGTCGATGATGCCATTGTGGTCGTCGAGGCCGTGCATGCTAAAATGGAGCACAAACATTTGTCTCCAAAAATAGCAACTCATGAAGCAATGCACGAAATAACGGGTGCTATTATCTCGATTACGTTGGTAATGGCTGCTGTATTCCTGCCGGTTGGTTTTATGGAAGGCTCAACAGGAGTTTTCTATCGTCAGTTTGCCTTTACAATGGCAATTGCAATTGTAATTTCGGCCGTAAACGCATTAACGTTAAGTCCGGCACTTGCCGCTTTATTCTTAAAAGACAATCACGCAGCACACGGTGATGCACCTTATGAGAAAAAAGGATTTAAAGAGAAATTCTTTAACGGATTCAACAAAAGTTTTGATTCTCTTACCAACCGTTACGTTGGAGGTTTGAAATTCTTAATCCGTAGAAAATGGTTAAGTTTAGGAGGTTTAGCTTTAATTACTGTAGCAACTATAGTAATGGTAAAAACAACTCCTGCAGGATTTATTCCAACAGAAGATCAAGGATTTATTGCCATTGCGGTAAATACACCTTCCGGAACATCATTAGACGGAACTCAAAAAGTAATGACCGAAGCCGAAAATACATTAAGAGGTTTAGATGCTTCCCGATTTGTAACAGCGATTTCAGGTTTTAACTTATTGACCAACTCTACAAGTCCATCTTCGGCAGTTGTTTTCGTATTGCTTAAACCAAATGAAGATCGTGGAGATGTTAAAAACATTGACGAAATCATGAATCAGGTTCGTGGTAAATTAGGAGCTATTTCCGGCGGAAGTTTCTTCGTATTCAGTTTCCCAACCGTTCCTGGATTTAGTAATGTTGAGGCTTTAGACTTGGTTCTTCAAGATAAAACCGGAGGAAAACTGGATAAGTTTAGTGGAATCTCTCAAAATTTCATCGGAGAGTTGATGAAACGTCCGGAAATTGCAGTAGCATTTACTTCTTTCAAGGCAGATTATCCTCAATTGCAATTGGATATTAATGATGAAAAAGCAGATCAATTAGGCGTAAAAGTAAAAGACATTTTACAAACCATGCAAACCTATTTTGGTAGTGCGCAAGCTTCTGACTTTAACAGATTTGGTAAGTATTACAGAGTTGTAGTTCAAGCCGATATCGACGATAGAGCCGATCCATCATCAATTGACAGAGTTTTTGTAAAAAACAAAACAGGCGACATGGTGCCCATAAATACTTTAGTAAAACTAACCCGTATTTATGGTTCAGAAACTGCTTCGAGATACAATTTGTTTAATTCGATTTCGATCAATGCAATTCCTAAACCAGGATTTAGTTCCGGAGATGCCATTAAAGCAATTCAGGAAGTTGCAGCACAACAATTACCTGCGGGTTATGGTTTTGAATTTTCAGGACAAACTCGTGAAGAGATTTCTTCTGGAGGTCAGTCAGCAACGATTTTCTTACTGTGTTTGATATTCATCTATTTCTTACTTGCTGCACAGTATGAAAGTTACATATTGCCATTGGCTGTAATCTTATCAATTCCTGCAGGTATTTTTGGAGTATTTGTTGCCATTGGATTAACTGGAATCGAAAACAACATTTATGTTCAGGTTGCACTGGTTATGCTTATTGGACTGCTCGCTAAAAATGCCATCCTGATTGTAGAGTTTGCCGTCCAGAAACGTAAATCAGGTCAAGCGTTAGTAAGAGCGTCAATCGATGCGGCAAAACTACGTTTACGACCAATTATCATGACATCATTGGCATTTGTTGTGGGATTAATCCCGATGATGAGCGCAAAAGGTCCATCAGCACAAGGTAACCACTCTATTAGTATTGGTGCCGCCGGAGGTATGATATCAGGAGTAGTACTTGGATTGTTTATCATTCCGGTTCTATTTATCATCTTCCAACATTTACAAGAAAAGGTTTCTGGAAAACCAGTAGCCGTAATTCATAACGAAGAAAAATAAAAATGGAAAATTATATAACGACAATCCTCGTAGCCATTATAATTGGCGTTGGATACATATCCTATAAAATCTCAAGAGATCTTGATAACAGAAAAGATACTTGTACAGAAATTTAATGACAACATATAAAATGAAAAATTATATAACCAAAATCGTGATGATCGCCATTTTGATCACGACTAT